>Ga0137323_1000017_pt1 | contig 49940 bp, 39 predicted proteins | sample EasRivERMZT423_2_FD_102285 | JGI IMG/M metagenome (GOLD analysis project Ga0137323, IMG submission 102285) | Soil microbial communities from meander-bound floodplain in the East River, Colorado, USA - East River MetaG ERMZT423_2 | ecosystem: Environmental > Terrestrial > Soil > Floodplain ... | reverse complement strand
GAAGTTCAACGGCGCCATCTGTTGCCAGACCAACGGCCCGCTCACCCTCGATGAGCTGTTCTCCGCGGACGACGTCCCGAGCAATGAGCCGATGTGTGAAGGCGCGGTGTTCTTCCAGTTCGCGTGCTACGGATACGGAACCCCCGCGCAAAGCGAGTACGCCCACTGGTTGCCCGAATCATGGGGGAAAGCGCAACCGGCCGTGCCGAATGACTTCGTCGCCGCGCTTCCCAAGAAGCTGCTGGCGAACCCAAAAGGCCCCATCGCCTTCATCGGTCACCTCGATACCGCGTTCCTGCACGGCTTCGCGGATGCGAGACAGCCGCACACGATCGACCGGTGGCACACCCGCATCGCCCCATTCAAGATGGCGGTCGACCAGCTGCTCGGCGTGCAACCGTCCGGGCTGGCCATGGAACGGATCAACGAGCGTTACGCCATGTGCAACGCCATGCTGACCAACACCAGCGATCGCGTGCAGCGCGGCACGATGCAATGGACCGAGGAGAACATGGGGACGTTCCTCGACACGTGGATCACGCGCGGCGACGCCCAGAACTATCTCGTGTTCGGAGACCCCGCCGCACGGCTCCGAATTCCGAACTGAGAGGCTTCTGGATCCGATCCTGGAGTACCGCAACCTCGACCTCTGGGTCGAGCGCGATGCCAGTGGGCGGTACGTCGTTCGCGCCGTCTCCGACTTGGCCAATCTCAAAGATCCCGCCACCGGCGATCCCGCGAGCCTGGGCGTCGACGCCGCGCGCCTGGCGGCGAATACCGCGGACGCCGCGTATGTGAAGGGCCTCGGCACGCGCCTCCACAGCTTCCTGTTCGAGACCGAGGGGAAAGAGCGGATTCAGTCCGCGCTCGACCGCTCGCTCGGCGCCGCGCAGGCGGGTGATTTCGGGTTGCGGATCCGGTTGATGCTGGCCAAGGCCAATCCCGAAGTGGCCAGCGTGCCCTGGGAATTCCTGTATGCCGATGACCTGGGCGGGTTTCTCGCCTGCTCGATCCACACGCCGGTCGTGCGCTTCCTCGAGGTCAACCGCCCGCTCAAGCGGCCCGAGGCCCGCCTGCCCCTGAAGCTGCTCGCCGTCATTCCGTCCGTGACCGATCTCAATATCGATGCCGAGAAGGAACGCCTGATGCGCGCCGTGCACGGCATCGACCCGCCGGTGCAGCCGATCTTCCTCGAGGGCACCGTGACCCGCCAGAAGGTGAGTGACGCGCTCACCGTGGACGACATCGATATCCTGCACTTCATCGGCCACGGGAAGTTCGAGAACGACCGCGGCTACCTCCGCCTCAACAAGACCGAGTTCGACCCCGACTGGATCGACCACGTAGCCCTCGGCAAGCTGGTGCTCAATCGTCGTTCGCTGAAGCTGGTGGTCCTCAACACGTGCGTCGGGGCGGAGATCTCGACCAACCACGCGTTCACCGGAATCGCCCCGGAGCTGGTGCTGTGCGGCGTGCCCGCCGTCGTCGCGATGCAGTACCCGATCCTGGACGGGGAAGCGCTCACGTTTGTGCATGCCTTTTACACGGCACTGTTCCAGGGGTCGAGCCGCGGCTGTGTCGAGGCGGCGATGTGCGCCGGACGGACCGCGCTGGAGCGAGACTTCCCGGGGACCAGGGCGGTCGGCCTGCCCGCCCTGTTCATCCATTATAAGGAAGGGGTGCTGTTCCAGGTCGTGAGCGGCACCGGGAAACTCATCCGGGACGCCCCCTATAACCCCCACGAAGCCGCCAAGCAGCGGGCGTTGATTCGCGAGCTCAAGGCCAACACGGCGAAGATGGAAGTCATCCGCGAATCCCTCGACCCCATCACGGCCGGGGAGCTCGCGGAGCAGCACAAGGACCTCGCACGCGCGCGCAAGCGGCTGCGGTTTCGGAACTGGGTCGTCGCCATACCCGCCATCGTGACCCTGCTGCTGGCGCTCGCGCTGGGACTGAACCTGCTCGACCGCATGACGTTGACCTGGATCGTCGCCGCGTCCCCGGTCTGGTTCGGCGATCCTGTGGCCGGACGCCTCCCGTTGGATTCCATCGCCATCGTCACCATCCAGGACGTCATCACGCCCGAGATGCGTCCCCGGCACGCCGCCCTCGTGGACTCACTCTCGCGCGCCGGCGCTCGCGTTGTGGCGTTCGATATCCGGTTCCAGGACAGCACCGCCCACGACGGCGCGCTCGCCGCGGCCGTCGATCGCGCGCGCGCCCGTGGGACCAGTGTCGTCGACGGCGCCAACCGCATCGAGGAGGACAGCCTCGCGCTCGCGCCGGCATTGGTGAATCGCGTCTCCCCCGGCATCGACTGCCTCGGCGAGAACCCGCTCCAGTTCTCCGGCGTCGTTCCGCTCGTCTGGGCGAAGAACGACACATCGGCGCTGCTGCCCGCTTTTCCGTTGGCCGTCGTGGCAGCGTGGCGCAATGCCGGGTTCAGCACCGACCTGGAGCGGGGTGAAGTGACGCTCGCCGGCGCCGGCGGCACGGTCGTGGACCGGATCCGGCTCACCAAGGTCACGACGCTCATTCGTGCACAACCCGGATGCCCGATCATGACCGCGGGCAGCCGCTACGGTGAGATGCTTTCGGTCCGCGCGCCGGTGGCGCTGTGGCGCGACCCGATCCGGCGCTTCGACTACGCCGCCGTGCTGGCCACGCCGGTCGAGCGGCTCACTTGGGCGCGCGGCAAGATCGTATTGATCGGTGCCGTCGTGGCGCCCGAGCTCGCGAGCCGCCAGATCGGGCTGCGCGCGGATTCCCGCTACGGCGTGGAACGCCATGCCGATGCCATCGCCACCATCCTGGCGAGTGCCGAACCGATTCCGGTCTCGCTGCTCGCGCAAAATCTTCTGCTCGCCATCGCCGCGGCACTCGGCGCATGGCTCGCCTACCACGGTCCGCGGCGGCGCCTCAGGCAGGCGACCCTCATCACCCTGGCGTTTCTCGTGAGCCTGGCGCTGCTCTCGATCGTGCTGTACTGGGGCGCCCACCGTCTGCTCAACGTCTTTTATCCAGCCCTGGCATTTCTGCTGACCTTTGTGTCCTTACTCAAACTCCGGCATCGGTGGCTCCCATGATTCGTTCGTTTCTCCGGCGCGCCGCGGTTGTCGCAGTCTCCTGCACCGCGCTCGTGGGCTGTATCCCTCCCGCATTCGCCAAGCTCGATGACATTCTCGTCGACGACCGGGCGGCGCTCCCTGAGGAATTCGGGCGCGTCAAGATCACCCGCGCGGGCGCGACCCTGGATGGCGCGCCGGGGATGGCGATCCTCAAGGGCGACACGGTGACCACGGCGGCGGATGGCGTCGCGGTCGTGACGCTCGCGGCGGGATGGGAAGTGATCTTCGAGCCGGGTACCATCGCGAACATCGAGAACCCATCGATCTTCGTGAAGTGGGGGAAGCTGATCATCAAGAAGCTGCAGGAAGTGAAAGAGGCGCTGACCGTGAACAATGAGTTCGTGAGCGCCGGCGCTGAAGGCACGATCTTCGTCTTCGAGGTGACGCGCGACAAAGAAGTAAACATCAGCGTCGTCGAAGGCAGTGTCGTGGTGAATTCCCGCGCGGCCCGCTGGGAGGCCGTGACATATCGGGCCGGTGATGGAGGGATGATCCGTGCTCGCAGTAGCCCGAGCCCCGTACGAAAGCTCGATACCCAATCGATCCGCACCATTCAGGCACGCGTCGGGCGGGTCGAGCAGATTCGGCGGCTGAGAATACCCGCCGGTGCCCTTACTCCCCTCGCCCCCGCCGTGGTCCCCCCTCCCGCCGTCGTGCCCGGCGCTGTCCTCCAGCCCGCGCCAGCCAGGCAACCCGCCGCCGAGATGCGGGTGAGGACCTGCACCGTGCCTAAACTCATCGAGCGCACCGCGGACGCCGCGCAGCGGGAGTTGGCGGCGGCGGACCTGAAGGTCGGCCAGGTCAGTCGCCTCAGGTCCGGCACGCTCGTCACGCAACAGAAGCCGGCAGCCGGTTCCGCCGTCGCGTGTGGCAGTGCGGTGGACTTCGTCATCGGTACGGGTGGGGACTGATCCATGTACTCGATTCGCATCGCGATCCACGCCGACGATCCCGCGACCACGGCCGAGGTGCGGCGCGAGCTGGAGGCGCTGCGCGGCCATGAACCCAGCGGGGCGGAGTTGCTCGAGGACCGGGCGGCACACACGCAGGTCTTCGATCCACTCGTCGCGACGGCGATCGTGGGTCTGGTGGCCGGCATCGCCGGCGGCGCGGGACAGCAGATCGGCGAGGCCGTGATGACGTGGTTGCTCAAGCGGATTCGCGACGTGGTCAAGCGGCAGAAGACCAGCGTGATCCTGACCGTCGGGGATGTTTCGGAGCGAGTCGACGAACACACGCGTCCCAAGGACGTCGCGGCCAAACTGCTCAAAGTGTCATAGCCCGCAACTCGCGCGCGTGGCATCGTGCCACGTGCGCACGCTTCGCTACACCGATTTCGACCTTCGGCTCGAGCGCGAGGGATCGCGCTACACCGTGCGCGTGCTCGAGTCGCCCGCCGGGGAAGCCTCCAGCTCGTTCGTCCTGCCGTTTTCCGCCGATCGCATCGAGAATCTCATTCTCAAAATCGGCCGCCGGCTCGGTGGCGGCGTGCGGCGGGTGCATTCCGATGAGATGGAAGCGGCCCGGGAGCTGGGCGGGTCCTTGTTCGAGGCCCTGTTCACCGGCGCGGTCCGCGACTGTTACACGCGCAGTCTCGACGAGGTCACCCGCAACGAAGGGTCCGGCCTGCGGCTGCGACTGCGCTTGCAGGATGTGCCGGAGCTGGCGGACTTGCCGTGGGAGTTTCTGCTCGACAAAAGCGGTGGCCGGTTCCTGGCGCAATCGGCGCAGACGCCCGTCATCCGCTACATGGAAATGCCCCAGAGCGTACGCCCGGTCACCACAACCTTGCCGCTGCGCGTGCTGGTGATGATCTCGGCGCCCGTCGACGTGCCGCAGCTCGATTTGGCCAAGGAGCGCGATCGGCTCGAACAGGCCCTGGCCCCGCTGCGCGATCAGGGGAAAGTCCACGTCACCTGGCAAGAGGATGCCACCCTCACCGCCTTGATGCGCTATCTGCGGAAGGAGACCTATCACGTCTTTCACTTCGTCGGGCACGGCGCGTTCGACCCGAAGCGGGAGGTCGGCCTGCTGCTGCTCGAGGACGAGAAGGAGCGCTCGTTCCCCGTCGAATCCGATCGCATCGGCGCCTTTCTCCACGATCATCCCTCGCTGCGACTCGCCGTCCTGAACTCGTGTGAAGGCGCGCGCAGCTCCCGCAACGATCCCTTCGCGGGCGTGGCGGCGAACCTGGTCCGGCAGGGGATTCCCGCCGTCGTGGCGATGCAGTTCGAGATCAGCGATGACGCGGCGATCACGTTCTCGGGCGAGTTCTACGCGGCGCTCGCCGAAGGGCTGCCGGTGGACGCGGCCGTCGCCGAGGCGCGCAAGGCTATTTACGCGACCAACGACGTCGAGTGGGCGACGCCGGTGTTGTACATGCGGTCCGAGAGCGGCCTGCTGTTCAAGCTGGAGGAGCCGCCCCCGACGGCGACCCGCGCCTCGACGGAGCAGCGGCGCGCCGCACTGGCGTCCCGGCAGGAGCAGGAACGGCGTGAGTTGGAGGCGCGCGAAGCGCGGCGGGCGCGCGCGACGCCGCAGCACCCCGCACGAGCGACGCCGCAGGCCGTGCCCGCGCGCGCGACGCCCGAGCCGCGCGTAAAGCCGGTGGGCAGACCGCCCGACAACTCGTTGCACAAGGTGTTCATCTGGAGCGGCGCGATCTTCGGTCTGATCGTCGTCCTCGGGGTCGCCGCGGCACTGCTCATACCACGGCCGCCGACGCCCGGCTCGTTTGATATCCCACCCTTGGCAGCGAACGTGGCGGCGATCCGCTTCTTCGAGAGCGGCGCGACACCACCATTCAAGACCGAACGCGTCTATCGAACCACGTTCGAATCAGCAGCGACCCGCTTCATCAATATCGAGCTCGAGCTGCAGCACCGGCCCCCAGTGGGCGTGCTCTCAGCGAGCATTCCCTGCGCGTTTTACCGTGAGGACGGCACCGTTGAGGGTCGTGTGGACCTGACGGGGGATCTGCAGCCAGGGGACACGGAGAGCTGGCTGGCTCGCGGCTGGGGGAACCGGGAAGGCGGCACGTGGGGCGCAGGTACATACTCGGTCACGTGCACCTCCGACGGCAAAACCGTGGTGGCGAGCGAGACGTTCACGGTGAGCGGAGCGGTAGCGGTAGCGCCACCGCCGCCACCGCCGCCACCGCCGCCACCTCGGCCACGGCCACCCGCTGCTCCACGGACGCCCGCGTACGATATCCCCGCGCTGCGGGCGCGGGTCACCGGTATGCGGTTCTTCGAAGGGCCCGATCCGCCGCCCGACAATCCGCAGCGCGTATTCTCCAAGCGTTTCAGCCGGAACTCGGCACGGTACATCTACCTGCAGCTCTACGTCGTGTACCCGAGCCCTGCGCGCGTGCTCGAGTACCCGATTGAGTGCACGTATTTCCACGACGGCGTTGAATGGGCGCAGGTCGGGTTAACGATGCAAATCCAGCCCGACTGGACCAGCAGTTGGCATTGGGCTGGGAGGGGTTGGCAAAACAGCGGCCAGTGGCTCACCGGCAACTATCGCGTCAAGTGCATGGTGGACGGACGCGTCGTCTCAGACGACGGCTTCGAGGTTAATTAGTCTAGCCGAGAACCGCGACCTGCCGTACACTCGTACCCCGTGCTGATCGTCTCCACCCTGCTACTACTCCAGGCCGGCGCCGCCCCCGCGCTCGGCCCGCTCGTCGCTCGGCCCGTGAGCGACTTGGCCGCCGTCGTCGAGCGGTTCTCCATCGACCGCACGGCCCTCAATCGGCGCTACGATGCCGACGACTCGCCCGCGCAGCGCAAACGCATGCGCGAGTCTTACACCGCCTGGCAGGCCCGCGTGCGCGAGGTCGATTTCGCCAAACTCGGCGCCGAGGGGCGGGTGGACTACGTGCTGCTCGATCGTTACCTGCGCCACCAGATCGCGTTGCTCGACCGGCGCGACAAGATGCGCGCCGAGGCGGCACCGCTGCTGCCGTTCGCCGACCGGCTACTCGCGCTCCAGGACACGCGCCGCAACCTCGAGACGATCGATCCCCGGGCCGCCGCCCGTACGCTCGCCGATGCCACGAAACAAATAGACAGTCTGCGCGCGCTGTTCGAGCCGGCACCGTCGCGCGGTGACTCGGGCACTCGCACGCGCGCTGCGGCGCCCAAGGTCACGAAGACCGTCGCCAACCGGGCCGCCGATGACGTGGACGATGTGCGCGGCGTGGTTTCCAGCTGGTTCCGCTACTACGACGGCTACGATCCGGTTTTTTCCTGGTGGGTGAAGGACCCCTGCCAGAAGCTGGACGAGGCGCTCACGCGCTACGCGCGCACCCTGCGCGAGCGCGTCGTGGGTGCGAAGCCGGCAGAAGGCCGGGCGGGCCAGGGTGGTGGAGGTGCGGGCGGATGCGGAGCCGGAGCACGGCAGCCGGGGACGGAGCCCAACACCGGGCCCATCGTAGGTGAGCCGATTGGGGCGGATGGGCTCAAGGAGGATCTCGACTACGAGATGATCCCGTACACGCCCCAGGAGCTGATCGCGATCGCCGAACGCGAGTACGCGTTCAGTTTATCGGAGATCAAGGCCGCGGCGCGTGAGATGGGCTTCGGCGACGACTGGAAAGCGGCGATGGAGAAGGTCAAGAACACCTACGTCGAGCCGGGCCGGCAGCCCGACCTGGTGCGCGACCTCGCGCGTCAGGCCGAGGCGTTCTTCGATCAGCACGACTGGGTCACGATTCCGCCGCTCGCGCGCGAGGATTGGCGCATGGAGATGATCCCGCCCGAGCGCCAGCGCGTGTCGCCGTTCTTCCTCGGCGGGGAGACGATCCAGGTGTCGTATCCCACGGCCGAAATGTCGGACGAAGAGAAACTGATGAGCATGCGCGGCAACAACCCGCACTTCTCGCACGCGACCGTGTTCCACGAGTTGAACCCCGGCCATCACCTCCAGAGCTTCATGAGCGCCCGCTACCAGCCGCATCGCCGCCTGTTCGGGACGCCGTTCTGGAACGAGGGCCAGTCGCTCTATTGGGAGATGTTCCTGTGGGATCACGGCTTTCACGTGAGCCCCGAGGACCGCGTGGGCGCGCTGTTCTGGCGCATGCATCGCAGCGCCCGCATCATCTTTTCGCTCAACTTCCACCTGGGGAAGATGACGCCGGAGCAGGCGATTCAATTCCTGGTGGACACGGTCGGATTCGAGCGCGCCAACGCCGAAGGCGAGGTGCGCCGCTCGTTCGGGGGCGCGTACTCGCCCCTCTACCAGGCGGCCTACATGATCGGCGGCCTCCAGCTGCGCGCGCTGCACCGTGAGCTGGTGGATTCGCGCACAATGATGGATCGCGAGTTCCACGATGCCGTCTTGCAGGGCGGGCCGATGCCGATCGCGATGGTGCGGGTGCGCCTCGCGAAGCTGGCCGTCACGCGCGATGGCGCCGCGCCGTGGCGCTTCGCTGATGCGCTGCCGCCGCCGATTCCGCGGCCGCGGAAGTAGCTCCCTCTAGTCTCTTTTCTTCCAGAAGCGAACGCGCATGTCATCCCGAGCGAAGCGCGCCGTAGGCGCGCGAGCGAGGGATGACACCGCTTCGCGCTATGTAAAAAAAAGAAATGAGGAAAGAAGGTGCGGCGACATCTTGACACGACCCGCAATGATCTGGTACTACTCGGCATGCCTTCAGGAGCTACTGTGCCCAACGATACGGGGACATTTCGCGTTGACATGGAGTTGGAAAACCCGGCCAAGCCGGGCCCTAAGCGCACGCTCAGGTCGGTCCTGGTCGACACGGGCGCGGAGTTGAGTTGGGTACCGGCTGAGGTGCTCGAATCGTTAGGGGTCGAGCGCAACAATCAGTGGCGGTTTCGCCAAGCGAACGGGACTGTGCTCGAGCGCTGGACCGGCAGCGTGGTGGTCTACGTTGTGGGGAAGCGAACGGCAGACGAGGTTGTGTTCGGCGAGCCGAGTGACCTTGTCTTGCTGGGTGCACGAACCCTGCAAGGACTCAATTTCCGCGTCGAACTCGTCACGAAGCAGTTGGTGGACGCGGGGCCGGCACCCGCAGCGGTCCTCACCCCCTAGCCCCTCAGCCGACTGTTTCCCGCAGTAGCCCTTCGAAGAATTCCAGGAGATCGAGCTCGAACGGCGCCGCGGCCGGCTGCGGGTGCCAGGTCAGGATGGTTGTCACGATCTCGGGGCGTTCGTCGGACGGCCGCCAGCGCTCCACCACGCGCGCGTCGACGTCGACGATCCAGTACTCGCCCACGCCCTCACGCTGATACAGCCGGCGTTTCACCTGCCGGTCGGCGCGCGCCGTTGAGGGCGAAAGGACCTCGACCGCCAGCAGGAGCGCGCGGATATCGGTCCAGTGCCGGCCACGCCTGCCGCCCGGTCCGAGGGGGACGACGAAGACATCTGGTTGCACGAGCATATCCTCATGGAACGAGATGTCGGCGGGCGACGTCACGACCTCCCCCCAAGTCTGGCCCTGGAGGTAGGCGGAGAGACGCAGGAGCAGACCGCCCACGGCTCGTTGATGCGTCCATGATGGGGCGGGCGTCACGAGCAACTCGCCGTCGATGACCTCGTAGCGATTGCGGTCGTCGGGGAGCGCGCGGACCATGTCCGCGGTCCAGCGTTCAGCCGTCTGTGGCATGCCCATAGTGTGCTCGGCTCGGCGCGAGGAATGCAAGGGGACACCGCCGACGATGAAGCACTGCCGGCGGATGTTCACCATCAAATCGTCGCGGCTCGGCGCAGAAAGCCGGGGAGCAACAGCTATCCGGCTTTCGGGTTTCCGTGCGCTGAAGCGCCGCAAAATCGCCCCTCCCTGCCGCAAAACCGCCCTAACCAAGAGAGCCCGAGCGCGACACGTTGGTCTCGTGCCCCGCCAATCGTTGTTCTGCCTGGGTCTGCTCTTTGTAGTCAGCATCGCCGGCGCGCCGGCTGCTGCTCAGACGACGGCGATTGTCACCCGCAACGTCAATCTGCGCACCGGGCCCTCATCATCGCGCGCCATCATTCGCCAGCTGGCGCCGCCGGACGAGCTGTCGATTCTCGATACCGTCCGCACCAACGGCTACTACGAGGCGCGCACCCCCGGTGGCGACCACGGGTGGGTGTGGGCGCGCAATGTCCGCATCACCGGCACCACGCCGGCGACACCGATCGCGGCCGGGCCACCAGAGGTCTATCGCAGCTGCCCGCTGCAGGGCTCGGCGCTGCAAGCGCACCGCCAGGAGTCCAATCGCAAGAAGAACCGCATCACCCGCCCGGCGCCGAGCGAGATCGATTCCAGCGCCACGCTCGCCGGGTTGTTGCAGGGCGGCGCTGACCAGACGAGGTGGAGCGATACGCGCGGTGCGTCGATCGTTGCGTTCGTCGTGGAGGTGAAGAAAGGCGGCGAGGAGACGGTCAACTGCGGTGAGACCGACAGCCTGTATCGCGATACGCACATCGACGTGGTGCTCGATCCTCAAGATCGCCGCAAGGTCGTGCGCGTGGTGGTGGAGGTCACGCCGCGGTGGCGGTCGTTCATGAGCACGCAGGGCCAGAACTGGCGCACGGGTGCGCTCAAGCAGGCGCTCGAGGGGCGCTGGGTGCGGTTTACGGGCTGGCTGTTCTGGGATTTCGAGCACGCGGATGAAGCCACACACACCGGCTCGGGTGGCGCCAACGTTTGGCGCGCGACGGCGTGGGAGATTCACCCGGTGACGGAGATCAGGGTGTGTCCGGGCGCGCCGCAGAATTGTGAGTAGGTAGCCGGACCCGCTCTCACCGAGGAACGATGAGCGGGCATGCATTGTTGCTTGGAGCATAACCTTCCGGAGGTTCCATGTCGCAGACGGTTTTGGTCACGGGCGCGTCGTCCGGCATCGGCCAGGCGATCGCGCGGCTGCTCGCCGAGCGTGGGTTTACCGTCTTCGGCACGGCGCGGAAGCCTACGGTCGTGCAGTCGGACGGAGTTACCATCGTACCGCTCGACGTGCGCTCGGACGACTCGGTCCGTGCCTGCGTGGAGCAGGTCGTGGCGAAGACAGGCCGCCTCGACGTGCTCGTCAACAACGCCGGTTATGCCGTCACAGGCGCCGCAGAGGAGACGAGTGTCGACGAGGCCAAGGCGCAGCTCGAGACGAACTTCTTTGGCGTCGTGCGGATGGTGAATGCGGTGCTGCCCGGCATGCGTGCGGCGGGCGCGGGCAAGATCATCAACATCAGCTCGCTCGCCGGCAATACCGCGATTCCCTACAGCCCCTTCTACTCGGCGAGCAAGTTCGCGCTTGAGGGATATTCAGAGGCGCTGTGGTATGAGGTCGGTCCGTTTGGCATCAGCGTGAGCCTGGTGGAGCCGGGATTCGTCAACACACCGATCGGTGAGGCCTCGCCCGTCGCGGCACACCCGCTTGCGGCATACGACACGACACGCACGCGGATGCTGGCGGCGTTTGGCCGTGCCCTCGAGTCCGGGATCCCGCCTGAGCAGGTGGCGCGGCGCGTGCTCCAGGTCATCGAGCAGCCGAGGCCGGGATTGCGCTACCGTGTGGGCGCGCAAGCGACGTGGTTGCCGCGGCTGCGGAATGTGGTGCCATGGAAGGTGTACGCGGCGGGGGTGCGGAAGACCTTCGCGGTTTAGGGCAACTCGGCCTTCGTGTAGTCCGTGCCCTAAAGGGTCTCAGCGTAGCCAGTTTCGCTACGCCAGGAAAGCCGGGGAGCAACAGCTCTCCGGCTTTCGTATTTGAACGCTTCACGCGGAATCTTGCCCGCTACTCGAGGAGCGCCTGCACCTCAGCCGCCGCCGCAATCCGCCGGTCCACGTGGTCCCCGATCTCTTTGGCGCGCTCGAGCACCAGCGTGAGATCGGAGGGCGACCCCACGCCGGACTGCCGCTTCACGAGGGCAAGGCGCAGATGTTCGAGCGCGGCCACGGCTTCGGTGAGTGATTCACCGGTGTCGCCCCGTGCCCGCAGTGCTTCCGCCCCGGTCTCCAGTCGCTCGATCACGCCCGGAAGGTCTCGCGCCTGGCGCCGCTCCGCGTCCGGCAGCGCCTTGTAGGCGGCGAGCGCCGAGCGTCCGAGCAGGAGCTCGGTCGGCTCGACCGAGGGCAGGGCCGGTCGTGCGGTTGTCGTGAGGCCGATCGCCGAGAAGCGGAAGAACGCGCGTCCCACTCTTCCGGTCCAGATCCGGTACCACAACGCGTCCAGCTTCCGGAACCAGCTGCGCTGCTTGGTGACTTCGGCCTCCTCTTGCTGCACTTGCCGTTCGGCGAGCAGGGCCGCGCGAATGTCGCCGAACGTGTAGCCATCCTTCAAGAGCCGGCGCGCCACCACGACTAGTTGAAAGATGAGGATCGCCCCGATTATCCCCATCAGGTTCCCAGCGAGCACCGACGTTAACAGGACCATGGTCGAGACTTGCGCGTTCCGCATGAAGGCACGGACCAGCGGCGGCGCGCGAAAGTCGCGGCCCCGCAGCTCACCCGCGACCCGCGCGAGATCGTCCGCCGTCTGAAACCGGTCCGGCGGCGCTTTGCGGAGCAGGCGTTCGACAACGGCTGAGAATTTGGCGGGCACCTCAGGCCGGAGCGCCTGGACCTGGGGCGCGGCCTCGTAGACGTGTTTCGTCAGGATCGCGGGCACGTTGGCAGCCTCGAATGGTGCCCGGCCCGTGAGGGCGTAGAAGAACGTCGCGCCCAGGGAGTAGAGGTCGCTGCGCGCGTCCACGGGCTCGCCGCACGCCTGCTCGGGGCTCATGTAGCGCGCGGTCCCCGTGACTGAGCCCCCCCCGTCTGTGCTCTCCCCCGCCCCTCCTCGTCTCCCCAGCGCGATTCCGAAGTCGGTGACGACCGCGCGCTCGGTCGCGCGCTCGATCATGATGTTGTCGGGCTTCACGTCGCGGTGGATCACGCCGCGCTGATGCGCGGCGCCCAGCGCCCACGCCACTTCCTGCAGGAGCTTCGTCGCCAGACGCGGCGGGAGCGGGCCAGCCCGCTCCACCCGATCGCGCAGCGTCTCGCCGTCCACGAAGCCCATCACGAAGAACACGAGCTCACCGTGTGCCTCGACGAGGTGAATCGGCACGATATGGGGATGCGCCAGGCCCGCGGCGGTCCGGGCTTCCTGTATGAACCGATCCCGTTCGTCGGGGCGCGTTGCGAGGTGTGGCGGGAGCAGCTTGATCGCGACCGGGCGGTCGAGCGCCACATCGCGGGCGAGCAGCACGATCCCCATCCCGCCTCGTCCGAGCTCGCGCTCGATCGAATAGCGGCCGGCCAGCAGCTCCTGGAGGGCGAGGAATTCGGGACTGATCGGCGCGGTCATGGGTGTCTCGTCCTACGAGTGGAGCCTCGCCGCGTTTCGAGCGCATGAGCGTGACGGAGGTCGTCGCTGGAGTCGAAGCGGGGGTGGCGAGGCATGGCGGATAATAGCCAGCATCGGTTTGTCCGTGCCCTGAAGGGCCGGCTCGGCCAAGGCGTGAGCCCTGAAGGGCTGGTGTACTGGCCGAGCCGCGGCTTCAGCCGACGGTTACATTAGCTCGGCCATGAGACTCGTCTTCTCCACGATTCTCATCTCGCTGCTGTGGACACGAGCGGCTCGCACCCAGCTAACCGCCGTGCCCACCATCCCCGGCTCGCTCAACGACTACGTGTACAGTCCTCAAGGATGGACGCAAACCGTCTATCCCGACGGCGTCGTGCACGCGTCGCCGTCTTCACACGGCGAGCGCTGTCAGATGACCGTCTTTTTGATGCGCCGTTCGAGCGGCGATCTCCTGGCCCACGCGCGGCCGAGCGAATGCGGACATTTTCCAGATCGATCCGTTTCAGCCAACGCGTACCCACTCCCGTTATCGAATTGCGGGCAATCGGTTCACGCTGACGGCGGATCGGGGCGGGTGGAGAGAGGGTTCCACCGTCCAGAAGTTGACAGTCAAACGGGTAAGTGTGGAAGGAGAGCTTGTGCTTGTTGCTCAAGGGAATAGGAGAGTTGTGCTACACGCGAGACCAGCAAAGCACGCGTGATCATGACTGTCCGACACGTTGCCGCTACGTTATCGGCCTGCTCGATCCTTCCGCGACGCATCGTCTCTTCGGGCAACATCAACAAAGGAGGAAGCATGACTCGCGTTCACACGCTGGTGCCGCTCTTCCTTATCGGCGCACTCGCCGCGGCACTCGCACGAGACCCTGAACGGGCTCCACGAGATCCTTCGAGAGCTAGCAGCGACACGGGTATACGCGAATGCCCGCGGGCTCATGAACTGGATATCGACACGGTCTTGAATCTGCTGACGAGCGGCACCGCGGGAATTCCCGAATACAACGACTGCCAGCGATTCATCGTCAACGAAAAATTCGATTCGCTGTACGCGATTTACGCCACGCATCCGAGAACGATTGACCTAGGTCCCAAAGTTGCCGTGCTCGTAGGCGTCATCCGGAGCTTCGGCGGCACGTACGCGGCGCTCGGCATCACACCGGGACTAAATTGCGTCTATCTCTCAGGTGACCGGAAGCTCGCGCGGGTCGTCGACAGCGCGACGTTTTACCCCTGTTGCCCAATTATTGACATGAGGCGCCTCCCAGCGCCCTTTTTGGAAGCGCGCCGTACGGTGGCAAAGGGATTTGTTCACGATGCTGATTATCCGCAAGTCGCGCGTTGGGATTGGGACGCTCAGAACCGCATCCAGTACATGGGCGTGAAATGCGACAGTGCCTGGTGCGAGATCGGACCGCCCCGGTTTCACCAGTCTCCGCCTTGGAAGCCCGTCGCCACGCTTCCGGCGCGGATGCGCCGCAATATGATGATCAAGGGATGGTACGATGAGCAGACATTGGCCGGCCCGCCCCCCACCGCCGGGGCGCTGCCGACCATCAGCCCCGTGCACGGAACCATCTTTCCGCACGACGCGCTCGCCGACTACGACGATGCGGCCTTGAACAAACAGTGGAGAATCATCGCGTACGTCGCCACGCCACGCACGTCCCAGAAGTATCTGCAGAACATGAATTTCAGCGCTACTCCAGCCGCGAATCCAGCCACACCGCTCGATCCGAGAACGCTGAACAAGATCGAGCTGTGCGAGGGCACCTCCACCGAGTGTAACGTGCCGGCTCCGTTGCCCGTTTGTCCCGTGACCGACGGCTCTGGGGCAACCAATTGGGGCTGGTCAAGAATCACCGGGCCTGGCAACGCACCACCCAAATACAAGTGCGTGAGCCGTTGGTCGAACACCACCATGTCCGCTACGTCAGGCGCGCCGGTCTATTTACCCGCGGCCTCCCGGTGGCGGTGGGTACTCAACGACGAGACAGCCTGGTCCAAATGCTCGGCCGGGTGCTGCGAAGTCCACTAGTTCCGCAGTATCGCGAGTGGCTTGGACCACAATGCGACTCCGGCGCTGTCATTGAGCAGCGCCGCGAGCCGCACGCGCAACGCCATTGCCCGCAGTAACGATCCCGCTCGTGTAGGATCGCTGAGTGATTGGGGCGGGGTCTTGGCGAGCACATTGAGCGTGGGATCGAGCCACCCTGCCGCCCCTCGCACGTCTCCGAGCGACGCGCGCAGAGATGCCTCCGGAAACAGGACATCGAGGGTCCGGTCCTCCGGGGCAATCGACAGCCGCCCTGGAGCGGCGGCATCAAGGATGCGCCGTGACCCGGCCGTATCGCCGGCGACCAGTGCCGCCTGCGCGTCGAGCAGGTCGTATCCCTGGCCCGCCAAGGTCCGCACAATCGACATCCGGTAATCGGGGAACGCCAGCGTCACCGGACGCGCAAACCACTCGAGTCGCGCGCGTTCGCGCTCACTTCCGTCCAAGCCGTTCAACTCGGCCCCCACTTGCGACGCCAACGCATCGAGACTGTCGACCGGCCCCCCGAGCGCCGCGAACACCGTAAAGGCCGTCGCCGATCGCGCGATGATCGGAGGGATCGACCATTGGCCGCTGACTCCCGCCCGGCGAGCCAATTGCGCCGCAAGCGCTCCGCGTCCCGTCAAAACCGCCAGGCCCGTGAACAAGAATGGATCCGGACCGCTCGTGGAGGGATACGCGTCGAGTAAGGAATCCGCGAGTGCTTTCGCGATACGCACTCCGCGAAGGTCCGCTGGCAGTGCGAATTTGAGCTGCATCCACACCTGGGCGCCGGCGATTCGCATGCGCTCCGCGGGGTCGCTCGCGAGCGACCGCGCGCGCCGGAGCGTGTCGAGGGCGGCGGGATCGTTCAGCAGCTCGAGAGACACGGCCAGCGCCGCGACCGCTTCCGCACTCCGCGGATAGGCCGTCACCCAAGTCGTGGTCAGATCGTGAAAGAACTGGCGCTGGTGACGAATCGCAGCGGCGCCGTGGCGGGGGGCTGCGCGCGGATCACCGTCCCAGACCCAGCTGCCGAGGAAAGGTACGACGACCAGCGAATCGCCTTCCCAGGACGCGCGTCCGAGATACCGCGTGGAGTCAGGCGGCTGACCGAATCCCTCGAGCAAGTCATTCGGTCCCGTGAGCAGCAGCCGGCGCACGGCCCGGAATGCGTCGTCACGCATCGAGGAATGCAGCGCCGGCAGCAGATGGAACGCGCGCTGGTACGCCATGAGCGCGCGCGCGTAGCTGCTGCGAAACCGCCAGCCCGATTGTGTGCTAGGATCACGTACCACGACCCGATCGCGGTTGAGGCAGGTGGCGAGTCCATACCAAGCGGCAAAGTCGTACGTGCGATCACGGGCCAGCGCGTCCCATATGCCGCAGGCAGCTACCGACTTCCCCTGGGCGAACGCGGTCAACGCGTCCTGCAGCCGCTGATCGCGGCTAGCGAGCCGCGAGCGCCCCACCTCGGCGCGCGCGAGCGGCGAGCTCCAGGCCGCCACGGAGCTGCCTGACCAGAAACGGACCTGCGCGAGCCAGAGCGACGCGTTGACGAATTCGGGATCGCGCTCCGCCGCTTCGCGAAACGCGCTGTCCGCAAGCTCGAGTGACCACTGCTGCACCTTATCGAGCCCGCGCGCGAACGCCTCCCGCGCTGTCACCGACCTCGTTTCGACGCGCCCACCGTTCGCGTCCCGCACGCTGTCGTCGAATAGCAGCTCGTCGGCGAGGCGGGCGAATCCCACGTCCGCGTTGACGAGGGCCAGCGAGAGATTGACCGCTCGCTCCCGCACCAGCGTATCGCCGCGCGTGGCATTGAGGGCGGCGCGCACACGAAGCGAATCACCGACCCGTGACACACCACCAGTGACGTACCGCGCCGCTTGCGCCCGCCGCGCCGCCGCCGCCGGCAGTCGCGCCGCCTGCGAGTCGGTCGCAGCGACGACGGTGATGCCCCTCCATTGGTTAAGCTGATCCTGCAGCAGTCGGCCCGCCTCCATCGAAGCGTCCACGCCGGTACCATAGTCCCATCTCGAAGCCACCAAGAGTCGCTCAGGCCTGAGCGGTGGTCGCCAAAACACGGTCACGCCAATCATCAGCGCGCCAATCAGCACCGTGGCGGTCACGAGAATTCGTCGTACGGGCCAGCGGGTGATCGCGGAAGAAGGCTGCGGCGGCCGGACTGGGTTCGTACGGGTCGGCGTGATGGGACCCGCGCCTTCCAGCGCGAGCGCCTCCGCAAGGTCGGCGGCCGTCGCAAACCGGTCCTCGCGCTTCTTGGCGAGCGCCGTAGCGACAACGGACTCCAGGCGCTCGGGGATCTCCGGGCGACAGCCGCGCATGGAAGGTAGCGGCTCGACGAGATGCCTGTTCAGGACGGTCTGCACGTCCGGTCCATCGAATGGCCGTTGCCCAGCGAGCATTTCGTACAGCACACAACCCAGACTGTAGATGTCGGTGCGCGCATCGAGGTCTTCGCGTCCCATGATCTGCTCGGGACTCATGTACGCCGGCGTGCCGATCGCGACGCCGGTGCTGGTGACCGCGTTGCGATCAGTCACCGCCATCGCCCGCGCAATGCCGAAGTCGGTCACCCAGGTATGGCCGTCCTCGATCATGATGTTCCCGGGCTTGATGTCGCGGTGAATCAGCCCATGGCGGTGCGCATACGCGAGCGCGCCGGCGGCTTGGCGCGCGATGCGGAGGGCCTCGGAAACGGTCAGCGGTCCACGTGCAATGCTGTCGCTGAGGACCTCGCCCTCTATGTAACGCATGACGTAGAAGGGCCGGCGCTGCTTGCCGCGCGTCCGTCCCGAGTCGATGAGCGTGACGATGTGCGGGTGGTTCAGCGTGGCCGTGGTCTGGATCTCGCGCAGAAATCGCTCGCTGGGGACCGCCAGCGCGAAATCCGGCGAGAGCACTTTGATCGCCACCAGCTTGCGCTCGAACTTGAGATCGCGGGCGAGGTACACCGTGGCGGTGGCGCCGTGGCCGAGCTCGCGCTCGATCGCGTAGCGATCGCCGAAGTCGTCGTGCGGGGGTTGCAACGCCTGCGCCACGATCTACGGCCTCTGGGTTTGTGCCGCTACGCTACACCCCCGACAAGGACCGGGCAAGCGAACGTGACGCCCGGTGTTATCTTCGCCGGCTCAGGCTTTTGAAGGTCTATGACGCTCAAGCCGCTCGAGCTGTTCTGTTTCGGTCCACCTCGCGCACGCCTCGCCGGCGGAAAAACACCGCCCGAGCTCGGTTGGCACAAGCACGTCGCCTTGCTCGTGTATCTCGCGTTGTCCCCCAGCCGCAGCCGCACGCGCGATCACTTGCTCGGTCTCCTCTGGGCTGAGCAACCGGAACAGAGCGCTCGCAAAGCGCTCAACACGACCGTCAACCGCCTGCGGGCCGCGCTCGGCGATGAGCGTCTGCGGTCCGAAGGCGATTCGCTCGCCTTGAGCGATGACGACCTCCACGTGGACGCCTTGCGTTTCCTGGCTTCGGCCCAGACGGAGCCTCAGACCGTGTTGCCCCTGCTGCGCGGGGACTTTCTCGAAGGGTTCCACGTCAAGGATGCCCCGGAGTTCGAGGACTGGATGGCGCGCGAGCGCGAGCGCTACAATGGATTCGCGGCGTCCACGCTCGTAGCGGCGGGTGAGCGCTATTTGTCGACGGAGTTCGAGAAAGCCGCCGATCTCGCACGGCGTGCCTTGGCGCTCGCCCCGCGCAGCGAACCGGCGCTCCGGCTCCTGATGCGAGCGGCGGCGCTGGCGGGCGACTCCACGACAGCGGTGGGCACATACCGGGAGTTCGCCGAGCGTCTCCAGCGTGAGGTGGGTGAACGTCCGGGACGGGCTTTGTCCGAGCTCGCGGAGCGGATTCGCGATCAGAGATGGCGGCCAGCGGGGAGTAGTACGACGCTGGCAAGCCCGCTCGTCGGACGCGAGGCGCTGCATCGCAGCGTGTTCGAGCTGATTGCGCAGCGGCCGGCAGCCCCGGTACCGCGCGCCTTAGTAATCGTCGGCCCTCCCGGGATGGGACGCTCTCGACTCCTCGCCGAATGCGCCCAACGACTGGCGCTGGATGGTGCGCAGCTGCTGCAGATCCGGCCCGTGAAAAACGATCAGGACGCGCGCTGGAGCGCGTTGCGACTCCTCCTGATGGCCTCGGACATCGGCGCGCTGCCGGGACTGGCGGGCGCGCGTCCAGATGCGCTCTCCGCGATCGCTGGCTTGGCCCCCGACCTCGCCGAGCGATTTGCCCCGCGCGAGGTGCGCGACGTCGCGGATATGACGACCGCGCTGGCGAGCGTCTTGGGCGCCGCCGCTGAGGAGCAGCCGCTCGCGATCGCCATCGACGATGCGCACTGGGCCGACGGGGCGTCACTCGCGGCGCTCGGCGCGGCCCTGGGTCAGCTCAAGAACAGCTCTGTGACGCTGCTGCTGACCGTTGCGCAGGGTGCGGGCGAACCCCTGCCCGAGCTCTTGAAACTCGAGAGCGAGGTCGGACGTGAAATCGACGGTCTGGTCGTGCGGCTCACGCCGCTCGGCGACGACGACCTGCGGACGCTCGTGACGTCGCTCGCACCGTGGTGCCGGGGTAAAGCGCAGCGCGAGCGGCTCACGCGTCGAGTCACCCATGAGTCCGGAGGAAGCCCATTTTTTGCGGTCACGCTTCTGAGCGCGCTCGCCAGACCGAGCAATTTCCAGAAGGACATGGTCGCGTGGCCGCCACCTGGCGAGACGATCGATGCGCCGCTGCCCTTCTCGGTGCCGGCAGTCGCCCGTCATGCAATCGCGGTCCGCATTGGTGAGCTGAGTCCCACCGAAGTGCGCGTGCTGAGCGTTGGCAGCCTTTGCGGCGAGGGACTCGATCTCGAGCTGATTGCGCAAGTTGGCGACTTGCCACGCACGAAAGTCGAACAATCACTACCGGCCTGCGAGCGCCGGCATCTTATCCTGTTCGATGGCCGGCGCTACACGTTTGCCGCGCCGTTGATCGCAGAAGTGATCCGAGCGGAGTGCATGACCAGGGGCGAGCGGCGCACACTTGAGCGGCGAGCAATCGATGCGCTGGCTGGTCGCGAAGATCTCGAGAGCCGCGCGTTACGTGCCGACCTCTGGTCGCGAGTCTCGCCGAATCAGGCCGGCCTCGATCTCGCGATCGGTGTCGCGGAGCAGGCGTGGCAAGCGGGCGCACGACGCATGTACGAATGGTCCCTGACGGTGGCTGAGCGGATCCAGCGAGACGCGCAGCTCGATGCGGCGGCGATCACCCGCTTGCGTACCCACCTCTCGTAGTCCACAGCTTACGCCGGCACAGCCTCGAGCTGCTCGGATCGCGTCTCATCCGCCGGATCGAAGCTCGGAACGCAAATGCAGCACAAGCGATTCCCTCTTGACGCCCGAGACACCTTGTGGTGCACTCCCCTCGGGATGACACAGAGCTCGTTGCGCGCGAGCGTGACGATCTGTTCCGGGGTATCGGCTCCCAGGTTCGGATCGAAAAGGGTCACGGTGAGGGTTCCGTCGAGCTGGAAGTAGATCTCGTCAAAACCACGATGAAAATGGCCAACAGTGGAATTGACATCCTCGAGGACGGCCACATCCAGACCGCGATAGTCTCCCCGACGGAGAATTTCCCACAGCTTGCCGCAGAATGGGGTTGTCTTCAGAACCTGGTTGGCGACCTGTTTCACCAGGGCAAATGGTTTTCTCCTGTTGATCTTACGCACGTACCGCTTCCACGATTTGCCAGGACGGACAATTCCGTATTCCTCGATTGCGAAAAACTCGCCTCCGCCTAACTCCGCTTCGAGGTAACTCGCTTTCGTGTCAAGATCATTCCCGGAGCATTCGAATCCGGTCGTGCTCAACAGCGCTGTGACAAATGACGAACCCCAGAGCGTGGGGCGAGGCGGTCGAAAGCCCAACGAGTGGGCGAGATTGACGGTCTTTTGGACAGCGCCTACCCACTGCCGGAGCAACCGGGCATCGCCGGCCATAGCCTCAAAGAAGCGCTCCGCCTCTTTATCGCTCATGTTGTTAGGCCGCCCCCGTGGAGGCGGTTGCGGCACTGCCTCCCACGGTCGGTTCCCACTTCCCATCGACCTCGTACCACTCGTCCCCGCCTGGCCAGGCGGGGATCGTCACGCCGACAGCAGCGAGTGGTTCGTAGCCAATCGCCTGAGATTGGAACTGCGTGCCGACGGGGATGGAGATTGAAACTCCGGGCTCGAGATCCACGACTTCCTCATGACCGTTTGCCTGGCGCCACATCCGGCCGCGGCCGCTCGTCACAAACCAGATCTCGGTGACCGTGCGATGGGCTCCCGCCCGGCCGGTCTGACCGGGCGGGAGCTCGAACTGGGCGCAACTGCCCAGCGTCGCATTCACCAACAGACGGACGTCGTATCCGTCGGGGGCGACGGCGTCCACCGCCACACCCAGTCGCTTCGTGGCGAATTGGGTTGCTAGTTCGAGGTCATTCATTGGTGCCCTCCCACTCCCATTCGGCTTCGGGAGCTGTTTCCCATGCTTCGGACATCGGATCGTTCTCCCATTCCATCTCCACGTCCTCCTGCTCCTCCATTTCACCCTCCCACTCCGCCTCGCGCACCGGCGCGACCGCGATCGCCTGCGCTGCCTGGTAGGCGTCGGTGAGGTGGCCCCCATATTTGGCGACCTGTCCTTTACCGTTGTAGTAGTAGGCGAACTTCTGCCAGTCGCGCGCGCGTAGGAAGGCGACGAGCTGACCCTGCTTTGTGCGGCGGCAGAAGTCGAAGAAGCCGATGACCTGCCAGCGTTCACTCGCCTGAAACGCGTCATACATCTGGCGCGACGTCGCGTAGCCCAGCCGGCCACGGTTCTCGATGAGGATCTGCGGTCCGCCGATGCTGATGCACCGCAGGGCGACATCTTCCCCAGCGAGCCGAGTCGCGAGCTCCAGAGCGCGGTATTCGTTCGCTTGACCACCCGTGTGGATGGGCATGAACTGATCCGCGGCACTCGCCCGAAACTGATGCCCTTCCCAGCTCTTGCCCGCCTGTCCAGCATGGCCACCGTGGCGGAAATGCGTGTTGTACCGCGGCTGGTTCCTTTCGCCCCAGAGGCGATAGAGTAGGTGGTTCTCGAACCGGATGATCGCCTTGCCCGGCGTATGGGTCCGGCCCCCGCTTTCCACGAGCCAGACGGCGAGCACAGACGCCACATCGACACTCAGTCGCGTCGCCACTGCGCTCATGAGCCCACCGACCCTGTTGTATGTCGACGCGGCGCGGCGACGAGCTTCGGGCCACTTCCGATCGATCCCAATCGGACTGGCGGGTGCCAGTACGGCCGTCTTGAGCTCGGCCACATCCTTGAGAAAGGTTGCTGGCGACGTGGGCGCCGGCCGTCGGACTGCGGCAACGATCGGCGGAGCTTTTGCGACTGGGGCAGCGCGACCCGGAGCCTTGAGCATCGCAAAGAACTGACAAGCCCCTGGTCCAGAAACGACTCGTCCCTGCTTGTCGATCCTCACGGACCGCTCATTGACGGTGCAGCCACTGCTGCGGCACCTGGGGCCGCTCGTGTTGCCACCGATGGTGGTGATCGCATTCTGGCCAACCGCGATCACCACCTCGCAATGTGCAGCGCGCTCTGTGCCATCATCGACATTGTCATAGTTTGTGCCGGCACAGCGCTTATTCTCTGACCGATCGCGACACACGATGTCACCTACCTGTGGGGCGATCTCGTTGATGCGGTACGCCTGGAACTTTGAGCTGTCGCCGGCAGCTCGCGCGCCCTTCGCGGCTTTGATGTACAGCCGGTGCGCTGATTGACCCTTGAAGGCTTTGCCAGCACCGGCGGCCTGCATCAGGTATGAAACGAACGCCGCGCTCCAGTGCCAGTTCTTCCGAATCGCTTGAGCAATGTCCGCAGGGCCAAAGCCCGCGGCCGCCCAATAGACGCGTAGCCGGGGTGCCATGTCCGAATCGCTTTCGACCTTCGTGCCCTGCCCCCACCGCTGCCACTCTTGCGCCGCCACGGCTGCGAGCCGGGCTTGGAAGTCGGCCGGAAGAGCCTCTGCTTCGACCTCTTCGTCCTCGTACTCCGTCTCCGCATCCTCGAATTCACCCACGCCCCGGCCTTCGTCCTCGTATTCACCATATTGCGCATCCAACTCGACCTCGGGCTGGGCCTCCCCTGATCCGGGATACATCTCGTCCTCACCGGACCACGTTTCCTCAGATCCTTCCGCTCCAGTCGTCCCTTCCGCGCCCTGCGGCTTCGGTGCGTCCACACCTCGTTTGCCGCGCGACCGACATTTGCAGCGCCGCGCGGCCCGAGATTGGACGAACGGCGATGCCAGGTCCTCGAAGGCTTCCGAGTATTCTTCAGAGTCATACATGTGATCCTCCTGGCGCCGTTACCGGAGCACGCCGGCAAGACGGTTCAAGGGAGCTCCACTGCCGCCGTTTCCGTATGGGGACCCACCGCTACCAGCCGTTGCGGCAAGAACACCAAGCGGTTGGCGCATCGCTGGGTCCTTCACGTTTCGACCAGTGGCAATCGACCAGTGCGTGATGACGTTGAGCATGTCCGGTGTATATGGACCGTTGTAGAGCGCACCCGCGTTGTTGAGAACCGCACCGCTCTCGATTGCCAGCAACACGTTCGAAATGGGGATGGCGAGCTCGAAGTACGAGTCTGAACGAGCATGAGGGGCGAGCCCTACTCGATCGCCGATCTGCTTCAACCGATCGGCGAGGCCCACCGCTTGGACGTTCATGCTCGCGGTCACCTGCGTGAGGAAGCCGACGGTGAGGTGCAGCCACGATATCAGCGCCACAGCATCAAATTCCTCTCGACTGAGAGTCCCGAAGGTCCGTCGAGACTGCAGCATCTCATGTAGCCGGCGAATCAGATTGTTGATGGCGTTCTCGTCAGTCTGATTCTCGGCCACGAACGTCATTCTGTTGACGTAGCCACGCCACACTTCTGCCAAAAGCGTTTCGAATACCATGGCAAAATCCCGATTCGCGACCTCCGGCTTGGAGTACGGATATGGGCGTCCATCATCAGTCCCATGATTCAAGTCCATTCCGAAGAGGCGGTAATACGCATTGCGCCGCACCGCAGAGCTGTCGGGTCGTATGGCACTCGTGACAGCCCTGACGGAGTAAGACCACGTGTTGTTGAAGAAGAGCTGCTCAGTTACATGAAGCCATCTCTGGGTGGCGTTATTCAGAACCGGCAGCCGCTCCCCGTGCGTGTATTCGTAAATGACACGCCGGAAGATCTCGACGATTCGCGTATTCTCGAGCATGTACGCGTAGGCCAAATGATGCCACGCCACGGGCGGTGGAGGTGCCGGCGGGTCGCCGGGCGCGGGGGCAAGCAGATCGAGCACATCAAACCGCGCCATGTTTTGATGGTTAACAGTGACCCCTGGCCCGAGGGCCAGTTGCCGCTGCGCATTCCGCCCGGTGCCCCATAACGTCTCTAGGTACTCCGACAGCTGCGACGGCCGATACTCCGTCAACACCGCTTCGGCGGCCGCGTCTGGGGTCGGGTACAGTGGTGTCAGTGCACCTGCAAGTTCGATGAACATTGCCTACTCCTCGTCAGAGGTGACGTTTTCGTGCGTGTCACGGTGTCGTGAGTACTGGAGTCGAGGATCCCGAAGTTGCTGCCGCAGCAGCGGTCGGCGTGGCTGAACCCGTCGGCCCGGTGCCGCCCGCGAGCCTCGGAGGAATCACGGTTGCAGTTGCCTTGATGACCGCAGACAGCGACGCGACCGACACTGCAGCCAGATTCGGCCCTACTTCCCCCAGAGTCCAGCTTCCCAGGACGACAGTGCCTGTCGCGTCCGTGCGCTGTTTGTCGCCGGTGATCGTGCCAGCACCTTTGACCACGTCGAATCGCACCCACACGTTCCCCATCGGATTTCCAGCCGTGTCCATCACACGAACGCTGATTGGGTTCGGCACAGGCCGACCGGTGGGAGCTCTTTGATCGTCGCCGACTATCGTCAGCTGGGCCGGGCGCGGCGTGTTCGTCCATCGCTGGAAGTACTGTCTCGCGAGCGGGAGGATCTTCTTAGGACCGGACTGCAACACGTCACGCATCGTCATAGCGTCCGCCGGGACGTTTGACGGTACGCCCGGCAGGTTCTGCGTCCCGCGTGCCTGTTGGAGTGCCTGAAGTACTTCTGCGACGACTTGAGAGACCCCCTTATTCGAAGCCATGTTCGCCCTCCTGTCTGTTATGCCGCCATCCGCAACGCGCCGAGCTTCAGCATCCACCGCTCTTGCTGCGCGGCGGCATCCCGAAGCGCGGGCGCGCCCGCGGCGGCCCGGTAACCGGTGAGTGCCAATAGCCGAATCGACTCGTTCCACAACCAGTACGGCGACGTGAATGCTGACGCCCCCGCGGCCCGCTCCAGGCGCTCCAACGCCGCGGGCGAGACTCTCTGGGGATTTACGATTGCCGTGAGCGGCTGGCCGCCGAACGCGCGATACCCACGCGTGAACACCAGCGCCGCGATGCGCGACAACAACGCCACCGAGTTCTCCATGAACCCGCGAACGTCCGCCGGCGCGCGGCGCACCGGATGGTTCGCGTGCCACGTCTCCGCCAGCCAGTCCCACGGCCCGGCGCCGTATGCCAACCGCGATGACGCCACGCCGAGTAACAGCCTCAAGAAGGCAACCGGGTGCGGATCGCCAGGCAGGACTTGAAACACCGCCGCATCACTGCCGTCGACTACGTCGTGCAGCGCCGCGACGCTCGCGTAGCCGCTGTGCGCGAATGCGAAGGCGTCCGCGGCGATCTCTGACGCCCATGAAGCCCAGATCTCGCCGAGCTGACCGCCGAGACTTCGAAGGGCGGCGGCCAGCTCCTCTGTCCAGCGCAGCGAGAACGACACCTGGTGGCCCGCTTCGTGAAGCACGGCGGTGGGCCGGAACAGATTGTGCCTGACGACTTTGATCGTGCAGACGGGACTCTCGGCGGATCCGTCCCACAGACGCAGTCCCGCCTTGAGAATCGAAGCCCCCATTCCACCGTCTAGGTACGTCAACGCGGCAGGCACGTGACGGCCTAGTGGTGTCAACGCTTCGGCCATGCTGCGCGTCGCGATGTAGTCACAAGCCCGGAGCAGCGCCGACATTTGCGGCGCCGCGCGCGTCGCCAGCGCGTCGGTATAGAACTCGACCCCGGTCTCGGCGCGGCTGTACGCCCGGCGCAGATCGAGCAGCCCGCGGCGAACCCGAACGAGATCCGCGGCGGTCCGCGCCCCGCGCAGCTCTAGCGACAGCGATTCTGCCGAGCGAACGACCCGTCGCACCATCTCGCTGAGCGTTTGGCGCAGCGCAACACCGAGGTAGTGCTCGAGGCCCTGCCACGCGTGCGCCGACGCGACGGCATCGAGATCGCCGAGGCGCACCGCGGCCAGCCGCCAGTGTTCGAGCTGACGGCCGTACTCGCGTTTCAGGTCCTGGAAGGTCGCGGCCATGGGTCAGTTCACCGCCCAGCACGCGCAGGAACTGGACGTGGTGCGCGCGATCCATTGGACTTCATCGCCCCACTGGATGGGGTCGCAGCAGCGGCGCTGCTGGCTCTGCTCGCTGCAGCTGCAGGAGTGGGCCGGGCGGTCACGCCAGCGCCCGCTCGCCGAATCTGGGCCCGCCGCGGGTAGCCGGGATGGATCGAGAGTGTGTACTCGCCGATCGCTTGGCGCATTAGCGCCGCACCCAAGGCCGCGGCGGGCACCGCTGATTTGCCGGAAAACACAGCCCGCAACTGTTGGAAGAAGGATGGCCGCTGAAAGACGATCACGACCGTAACGCCGTCGGCCTCCGAGGCAGCCGCTCGCGTGAACTGCGCCGCGAACTGATCGCGCCGCTGGTCCAGTTCTCGCTTAAGGGTTTGGAGGACCCAGCGAAGAGTTAGCCCCGTCAGGGAACGCCCAACGACCTTCAGGGCCCCGCCGATAACCGGCGAGTGGAAGTTCTCGATCGGCGCCGCTTCGTGGATGACTCGAAGCCTGCGGGTCGGTGCACCCGAGAACAGCGTTGCAAGGCTCGAGTCGACACCCGACTTCAGCGCGGCGATTACGATGCTCGCGGGAGCTCGCCCTCGCAGCTGTGTCGCGATCGCCTGCGCCTGCGACTCACTGAAGAACATGAGCACGCGCAACTCGCCCTTCGGGAAATCGAACGCAACCTTCGTCTTGGCGATCTGCGGACTCCGGCTTCCACCGCGAACGCCGACGATGGTGCGGGGGCGAGCCGTCGGTGTCTCGATGTAGTAGAACCGCTGGCCGACGGTCACGACGTTGCGATCTGCGAGGAATTTGGGATCAACCTGCCGGCCCAGGCCGGGTTCATTGAGCAGGATGCCCGCGGCTTCCGGTGTCAGCGGATGAATCAGCGACCACGCCTCCCGCCGGCTGGAACCCAGTCCGCGCACGTTCTTTTCGTGCATCGCGATGTCGGGCAGGCTTGCGCCGGGCACGGCTTCATAGAGATGGACGCGAACGGAAATCGGTCCGTTGGGCGCGAGTCCCAGCTGATCGCGCAACACCGCTTGCAGCGGTACGCCACCGAAGGTCTTCAGCGCGGCAGCCATCTGGCCTGTCAGTGCGACGTCCAGCACCCGCGAGTATTTCTTGTAGTGCTTGCGGCGATTCGCGCTGGGAAGCGGAACCCACGCCCCGCTCACCTTCGCTGCCTCGTGCAAGTCAGAACGGATCTCGCTGTCGGGGAAGTGTGCCGAAGCGGCTTTGCCGAACGCCTCACGGACGTAGCCCTCGAGCACTTCTTCATCCTCCCACGCACTGGCCGGCGCTTCCTGCGTCACACGCGCGATCGTGTCCTCGAGCGTGGAGGCGAGCGCGTAGCCCGACTCTTGACCAGTTTCGGGCGCCTCGAGGCCGATGAATCCCAACCCGGTATCCACGAGCGAGCGCGACAGCGTGACGCTGGCGTCTTTGCCGACGTATTTGGCGATCAGTTTGGCAACGAGACCGGCAAGGAAATTCACGACTTTCGGTCGCCCGATGATCTTGATGCCGAGCTTCAAGGCAGCCAGGATCGCGGGAATGAAGCGCTCTACAACCGGGCCCGCTTCCTCACCGGGCGCCAGCTCGCTGATGTCACGCGCGAATTCCGCACGTCGCTGCTGCAGCTCCCGGATCGTGTCGCTCGCGGCGCCTTCCTGGTCGGCGGCGAACTGCTCGACCGCAACGTGACGCTCGAACTCTTCGCCATCCACCATGTATCCTGCGAGCTGCGCGTCGAACTCCTGCGCGATCGTGGCGGGATCGACAGCCGCCGCTTCGCCTTCATCCTCAAATTCAGCCTCGGCCTCTTGTGCTTTGACGCCGAGGAACTTGGTGGCGAGCTGCTTGGCGATCGGCCGAACCGACACGGGCAACTTGTCCAGCGCCTGGCGCAAGACACGCTCGAGCAGCGGTCGCGCCAGAGCCTTGAGCTTGTTGAGCACGATGTGAACCGGGCTGAGCTTCTGGGCTACTTTTCGGACCTTGTTTAGCGCGCCCTTGATCTTTCCCAGGAAGAACTCCTGCAGCACGGCCTCCTGCGTTGCAGGTAGGCCCGTGTCGCCCGGAGTGAAGGTTTCCATGAACCCTTCGAACTCATCCTCAGACATTGTGGAGAGGTCGGTTCCCCGCACGCTCTCGGCGACCTGATCGACGAGCGCTTCCATTTCCTGGGCGAGTGGCTCGAAGTAATCGCGCAGGCCGCGCTCCGCTTCCATGCGTTCCTGGGCCGCGTCCCCCGCCTCGTAGCTGAAGCGGTCTTCGGCGAGCGCTGCGGCTTCGTGGACCAGATCGGTGACCGCCTCCTCGAACTCCTCGTCTTCGAGCTCCGATACGACCTCCGCATAGAGCTCAGCTTTCGGACCGACGACATCGGTCTCGCCGACGTACTCCGAGGCGAATGGGCTCTCCATTTCGTAGCTGGGCTTGAAGGCTGCAGAGGGCGCGACGCCCGCCTTACCGGTGCCGTCCAACACGAAAGGCGTCTCGGGCTGATAGCCCACGACGCCTGTTGCCTGCTCTTCCGCAGAGACCGTCTCGTTGTCGCTCATTCCCGCTCCTGGCCGGAGTTCATGGTGTGCGGGAGAAGAATGAGGGACGCCGGTCACGCAGCGGTCACGCGATCGGGCATTGGGATAACGCGGCCTGGGGCGTTAGGGACGAACTGTTTCGCAAACGCACGTGATTTTCCGCCGGCCAGGCGTTATCGGTGCGTGACTCTGCCTCTCTAGACTGACGACAGATCAACCCGCTAGAGGAGCCGGCAATGCCAGCCGCACCGAACTACACGCCGATACAGCAAGCATGGTCAGCCTTCGCGGAGAGCGTGCAGGTACTGCTGGCTCCTCAGCCGGACGATCGCCCACTCGATCAGTTTCTAGCGTTCCGTGACCGCGTGATGACGCTGGTGCGAAGCGAGCAGTTCGTGACCCAACTCAAGCGTCCAACCCGCACGGCAGACGCGGTTCTGCTTGAGCAAGCAGATGACGCGTTGTTGGCCGAGTTGCAGGCGTTCCCACGAGCGGTGGAGGTGGCGCGCACAGTGGAGCCAGCAAGTCCCGAGGGAAAACGATGGCTCGCGGGTCTCCTCGGGCGCGCGGGAACGGTCGCTGGGAGCGTCAAGGATCTGCTCGAGAACCTGCCGCCGCTCGCAAAGAACGGACTCACGCTCTTCAAGGAGCTCGTCGATCTCTTCAAGCGCCAGCATGAGAAATGACGAGGGGCCAAGACACCATGGAACTCGACAGCGCAGACAGAAGGGTTTGGCATCGCAAGCAAGAGCTGGTGCCCGAGTGCCCGCAGCAATGGAGAATCGACGTCAACGACAAGTACCAGGCTGCCGTCGGCGTCGTTATCAGCCTCGCCAGCGCTTCCATGATCCTGCCGATTCTCTTTCTGAAGGACGTCGTCCGGCTGGAGAATCGTGCGTTGGCGCACGTCATGAACTGGTGGACGTATGGCGGGTGGAGCTGTCTAGCGGTCTCCATCCTGTCCGGCATTCTCTATCACTATTGCTCCGCCAAGTGGGTCAAGCTGTCCTGGCGTAGATCGGCGGACATGTTCGGAGTGTCAGTGAATGATGATTTCGTCGAGCTGTGTCTCGACGTCACCTACTTTGTGATGATGGTCGGGTTCGTCTTGGGGTTGGGCTGTATGGTGCTGTTCATGGCGAGATTCACTCACCTTGACCACTCGATTTGATGGCTGGCTGTGGTGGATTCACATTGAGTTGCTGAGCGCCAACTCTCTAAGCTTCTCCAACACCTTCACCATCGCCCACGTATCCCGCTCACAGTAGTTCAGCAGGTCCTGCCGCACCCGGTCGTGCTCTTCTTTCGGAATCTTGCCCGCCACAAAGAGGAGCCGAGCGATCTCGACGCTCGCTACCAGCCCGTCGACGATCACGAGGTCGTCGTAGGTCAGCTCCGGGACGAGCGGGTGCAGGACGTACTTGAGACTGAAGCTGCCGAGGAAGTCGGGGTGGTAGACGTTCTCTCGAACAATAGGCAATAGATCCACCAACTTCCCTTCGAGCGTCTCGAGTTCGGCTTGCAATTCTGGTACCGCCTTTTGCAGCCCCCGAATCTTCGTCTTCTCGAAGCCCGAGTAGGTCGCGACTTTCTCCGCGTTCTTGGTGGCCTCGACCATGCGTTGCGCCAGCTCCGGCCGGCAGTCCTTCGGTCCCTCCGCCAGGTACTCGGCGTGCGTGTAGGTGCCGTCGCCATTGGCTTCGTGATAGCTGAACTGCGCCGGCGCCTGCTCCCACGGCGCCATGCCCGGCCACACCGGCACCGCGCGGGAAATCGTCTCGAAGTCGAGGAAGCCGAGCTTCCCGTCGAGCGCTTTCAATGCCTCACCCAGGCCCGGCTCGACCACGATCCGCTTCTCTTTCATCGCGCGGATCTGCCGCTTCTGGGTGACGTTGAGCTTCTGCGAGGCGGGAAGGTCGGAGATCCGGTGCACGCCGGTCCCGATGTGGGCACAACCCTTCTTGGGCCCGACGTTGTACAGCCGCATGATGTGATCGGGATCCTTCGGCCAGCAGCGCTCCATGAACGGGCATGAGTACGGCTCATGGCACTGCAGTCCGATCGGGATGTCGGGCAGCGGGCCGTCGAGCATCTGGAGCTGCGCGTCGATTTCCCAGCCGACTTTGCCGAGCAGCGGCTGCACCGCTTCGGTCACGTCGGTGCGCTCGAAGAGGTTCGACAGGTCCGGGAAGTGGCACTCTTTGCTCAAGTGCATGATGTCCACGCCGGTGACGCGAATACCGCTCTGATTGAGGACGTGGATCTGCACGGCGACGTCGGGGAGGTGCTCTTCCTTCTGTGAGGACGCGGACTTCACCTCGGTGAGGTGATAGCCGCCGTCCTGTGGGGTGAGGACGTCAACCGCGACGAAGGTGTTGGACGCGAGGAAGCTCGCTTCGAAGATCGCGGGCGCGCCGGCGTCGATGAGTTTGCGGGTCAGTGTGACTCGTTCATTGGCCTTTTGATACGGCAGATCAACCAGCACACCGCCCTGGAAGCGGTCACGTGCGAGCACACCGACCTGACTGCCCTGGTCGAAGCGGTCCTGGAGCACCTTGTCGGGCTGGAGCTCGACGGCGTCCTTATCGTGAACTTTCCACCAGAGGAGTTTGTGGCACTGCGCGCCTGCGGTGTAGCGGGATTTGGAGAGGCGGTGCGGCATGCGTCAGAATGTGGAGCGAGGGTGGGACATTGCAACCGTACTACGTTCGGCGGCTCAGTAGCACGATATCCGCCCCACCCTGTTGTTTGATCCAGTCGAATACTTCATCCCAATAGCGGAGCAGTTCGATGATGTCCGTCTCGCCGGTACAGTCAGGCGTCGCGAGGCGCCGTGCGTGCAACTCTGCGAGCGCGATGCGCAGCATGCGGATCATGCGATCGCGATCGACGAGCAGGGCTTCGAGAAGCGGCCGTCCGTGTGCATCGCGAAGTCGTGGGGGGCGTGCTCGACCAGACCACTCAGAACCTGCTCGACGAGGTGCTCGGCTATCCAGGGGTCCCGAAGCAGTTCCTGAGCCCCAGTCCCCGGCCCGAGTCCCTGCCACTGGTGCCGGTGACGTTCGAGAAGGAACGGAGGACGTTCAACTACTTCTCAACAATCACCACACTCGGCACGCCGCAGGACGTGCTGTTGCAGGAGGTCCGAGTGGAATCGTTCTATCCGGTGGATGCGGAGACCCGCACCCAGGCGCAGCGACTTGCTTCTTCAACAGCCCCGGGACCGGGATCAGTCGACGATTGACCGGATCGACTCCCAGTCCAAAACCCTCGAGGGTGAAGGCTCCGAGCAGCGGCTCCGTGCCGGAGTCGCCGCAAACGACGAGGGTAGGCTGGATGCGCCCCCCCCTCTCGAGCCGGACACGCAGCCAGGCCATCGGGTAGCGCACTTCGCGCCCGTCGGCCAGCACGAACACGCGCTCTTCATCAGGCCGCACCCCAAGTCTTTCCAGCAGGTCACGCGGGATCCACGTGTACGACGCGCCGGTGTCTACCAGTGCCTCCATCGATTCGAACTGCTCCCCCTCACCGCGAGCCAATTGGATCGAAATCCAGAACGTGCCCATTCCGGAATCTGAGCCGCCAGCGCCGCGATGCTCTAACCAATCCATCTCGCCCCCGTGCCGTATTTCTGCGCAATCTACGCTCGGCCCGTCTGTGCCGCATCACGTCGACCTCTTCGATATATCAAAGATCGTCGATATGTCGTTGGCGCCGGGGGACCCGTGGGGCAACGCACGGCACACCACCTTCCCTCTTCCTCCTTACTTACCCAACCAGAGCTCGCGCATGTCATTCTGAGTCGCCGCCCCGAGCGGAGCGAGGGGGACCTGCTTTTGGGTGACCGCGCACGTCGCGAAGGACCTGCTTCTGGGTAAGATCATGACCATGCGACGTGCGACGTTGGTGCTCTCAGGCGGCGGAACCAAAGGCGCCTTTCAGGTCGGGGCCGAGCAGGTGCTGCGCGAGCAAGGCGGCTTCGAGTGGGAGCGCGTCTTCGGCGTCTCCGTCGGCGCGCTCAACGGCGCCCTCCTCGCCCAGGGCGAGTATCAACGCCTGCTCGACGTCTGGCGCACCATCCGCCAGGAGGACGTGTACCGGAAAGTCTGGTGGCCGGTCATCGCGTGGCGGCTTGCAGCATTAAGGAAGACGGGCATCTACGACGCCCGCGCCCTCCGCAAGACAATCGAAAAGCACGTGGCGGGGCGCCCGTTCAAGATCCCGCTGTACGTCGGCCGCGTCTCACTGACATCCGGCGCCTACGAGGTCGTCAACAGCGAATCACCCGACATCCTCGATGCGGTCTGGCACAGTGCCACCATGCCGGTCATCTGGGAGCCGGTCGGCACGGGCGCGTGGGTCGATGGCGGCCTGCGCAACGTGACCCCACTCGGCGACGCGCTCGATCACAATCCCCCCCCCACCGCGCTCGTGGTCATCAACTGCAGCCCCGATCAGCCCGAGCCCGCCGAGCCGCCCAAAGACATCATCGCGGCCGCCAAGCGCGCCATCAACGACATCGCCACTAACGAGATCATGGTCAGCGATGTGCGCGAGTTCGTCCGCATCAACCAGCTGGTGCGGCAGGCGAGGACCAAAGGCTTTACGCTCGACAAGGACGACGGAACCCCCTACCACGACTACGACATCACCGTCATTCAACCCCGCATCCCGCTCGGCGACACGCTCGATTTCTCGCGCGAGCTGATCGAGCAACGCCTCGAGGCTGGGAGAGCGGCCGCGCGCGAGTTCCTCTCCGCGCGCTCCTAGCGTTTACACTCGAATCGTGGGGAGCTTTGTCGCAGGATATCCGAAAACGCATACCAGTCCGCCTGGCCTACCAGGGTCTTGGCCGCCATGAGATACTGACCCCCTTGCGTGGCATCAAAGCGGATCGTTCCATCACACGCGCGCGCGATATCGTTCAGCACCACACCCCGGTTGTGCACCGCTTCGGCGCTTGCGTGGCACTCGTTCCATTCGGGCGTGCCACTCACCATCTGACCGCACTCGCGCAGCTGCGCCTGCTCTTCACCAAACGCGACGCTGGCCAGATGACGCAGACAACCCGGCGCGCCCGGGTCGACGGTTTGCCCCGTCAGCCACGCATCGAACGCCTCCGGATCTCTCCACGCGGTCCAGAAAATGGTGTCCACGTTGATGGTCTCGTCATCGCAGTCTCCGATGCCGAGTATGCAGGGGCAACCGGAAGTGAACAGGCAGGCAAGCGCGACCACGGGGAGCATGCGTGTCTTCATGCCCCAAGCTGACTAACTCATGCATGAGGTCGCTATGACAGAGTGAGCAACCCCCAACGGCCGGCTAAACACCGCCCCATGCGGGATGCCCTTCGCGCTCCCGCCATGCGGCCACGTCTTGTCGTCCATGCGATACCCAGGCTCGTCGAGCGACAACCTGCCCGTGGCCGGATCGAACCGCAGCAGCACCACGCGATGTCGCATCGTCCCATATCCCGTCACCACGACGCGCCGCTGGTCTGGCGAGACGGCGATCCAATGGGGCACGTCGCCGGCACCCAGCGCCACCCGACCCACCTCGCGCGGCGCGGCCGGATCGCTGACATCGAGACTCACCACCGCGCTCCACGCCGGGACCGTCACCAGGTAGTAGCGCCCCACGACTACCGGCACGGCGCAGAACGTCCCCTCCTTGCGGGGAAACGACGCCACCAGTCGCCCACTCGGCGCATCGCTATCGATCCCCTGGAGGAGAAAGAGGCCGCAGCTGAACGTGGAGACCAGAACGGTGCGGCCGTCTGCGAGCACGCGCGGCTCCGCCGTGTACTGCGACTCGGTCCCCGCCGGCCCATTCGGCAGCGTGATCGTATGCAGCAGCGCCAAGTCCGACAGGCGCCAAATCTGAATCTCCCGCGACAGGATGCGGCCTGGATCCATATCAGTCGTGGTCGTCACGATGCGGTCGAGCGCGGGAACGACGGCCGCACTGTACACGCGCACTCCCCGGTCCACACCAGGGGCGCTTGCCGAGCTCGATCGCACCGGTCGCCCGGCCGGCGTCAACTCCACCAGGCCGCCAGGCATCGCGCCACCGGCATCGTGCCGCATCTGGAACGTCGCCAGCAAATTGCCGTTCGGCAGTCGGAGGTACGAATGCGGATGCCGGTAGCCCTCGATGTCACCGAGCTGGCCCGCGAGACGCGGGGCCGCGGGGCTTGTGAGATCGAAAATGAATGTGCGGCCCGACGCGAAACCGTTCGCAAACAGCTGACGATCCGGAGGAAACGCGTGCTCGGTGTGGTGCGGGACATTGCTCCGGCCGGGCACCGGCAATGTCGTCACGAGCCGCGCGGAGCCGGACACATCGAGCACCGCGAGGAAGTCGGGCTGGGTCGAGTCGGCGGACGCGGTCCAGAGATAGAGGTACTCTGGGGCAGATCCACCAGGACAGCCCACACCGAGGCCAGCCAACGAGACCAGCGCTACGAGCGCGAGCGCCCTGAGAGACACGAGCTGAATTCTCACGACCTGAACGTACCATGAGACAATGAGCAAGGGCGAGGAGCAACTTCTTGACGGTTCGAGCTTCGGCCGGCAGTATTGACACCGTCGGCATTGCGTCCGACGGGGTCCAGCGCGTCTGGATCGCCCACAGAGACCACCAGCAGACTTCCCACCACATGCCGTCGTAATCGCTGCAGATCCTCGGCACGAGGAGGCACGATGAGGCGCTTTTCCACTTTCTCCCTGCTCTGCGGCATCGGGGTTCTCGCCGCCTGCGCGGACCAACCCGCTGCACCGCCCGCCACGCTTCCCCCGGCGGACCTCACGCCGGGCCGACCCGCGGCTCTCACCATGGCGACGCGGGTCGCGACTCTCGGTACTTTGATCCGCCGCGACCAGTCCACGCTGGTCATCCGGCAACAGGCGATCGGGTTCAAAGCGAGCCCAAGCCGGCACGTCAAATCTCTCGGAACCGAGCTCGCGATCGGCGACGCCGGAAACGACCTGCACGTCGCGCTCGCACCAACGACGCGGATCTACGTCCAGAACGCGCCCGTTGCCTCGCTCGACGCGGTTCCGCTCGGCACGACACTGCTCGTCGTCGGCGACCGTGCCGGCGACGGGCTGCGCGCCGACCTCGTCACCGATCTCACGCGCGCGGCCACACCGCCGCCGGCGCAGGCGCTCGCGCTCGACCACGGCAGCGACCACCCCACGCTCGCCGCACCGCTCCCGCGGACCCAGGCGAGCCTGTCCGCCGCGTCCACGACCTCGCTCTGCCTCGGCCAGGATATGGACTACACGGCCACGGACATCTTCGAGTTCCACGGCTGCTGGGGCGGCCCGTCCGCGTCCGACAACTTCGATATCTTCGACATCCCGTTCTTCTGTCCCATTGCCGGGTGCTTCGTCATCGACGAGTACTCGTACACGTTTGCCCTCGGCGGGTGGGCGTACGATTTCCCGTTCCGGTTCGGCGCGACCGCACCGGGGCTCACCTACCATGTCCCCGGCGACGTGTCGCTCAGTCTCACGGCACTCCCCGCATCCGGAACCGCGTTCACCTTCACCGGCGGCCTCGGCTTCGACTACGGCTTGAACATCGACTTCTGCGTGTTCTTCGGCGACTGCTCTGAGATCGGCACGATCCATCTCAGCATCCTGTCGATGATTCACCAGACGACCGGCGCGGGACCGCTGCAGCCGTCGCAGCGGCTCGACATCGCGGAAGTCGCCTGCCCGAGCGTCGGCATCTTCGTCATCGCAGACGTGCCGCTCGATCCCCTGGCGCTCGGCTTGTGCGAGGACCTCGGCCTCACGGGCCGCGCCTTCAACGCGACGGTGACCGCCGAGGGCGAGACTCAGCTCGCCGCGACCCCCGTCGCGTTCGACGGATCGAACCAAAGCCTGACCGTGCGCCCGGACGCCCGCGAGCTCGTCATCAGCTACAGCGAGTTCTCGTGGGCGCCGGAAATGACGATGGGGTTCTACTTCCGGCTCAAATCGTTCGGCGTGACGGTCGTCGAGTCGCCCACGATCCCATTGACCTCCGGCGCGTTCGAACCGGTGAGCACGCCGTTCCCCAACGGGTCCGATTTTACGGTGGCGACCGATCCGCAGTCGCCCGTCGGCGATCTGCGCTACCTGTTCCAGCCGACGGTGGCAACGGTGGCGGTGCTCCCGGTGGCACGCGCGCCCACCACCCTCGCCATCGTCTCACCGGCCGCGCTCGCGGAGGGCGAGCCGGTGCGCGCACGACTGACGGAGAGCTACGATGGCAGCGCCATCGCGGGGGCGCTCGTGGCGTTCACCCTGACCGGCGCGACCGGCAGTAGCAGCGTCTTCGGCATCACCGACGCCAACGGCGTCGCACGCGCCATCCTCCCCAACGGCGAGTATGCCGTGCAGGCCGACTTCTCCGGCAGCTTCGTGTATCTCGCGGCCGTCGCGAACCAGACCGGCGTCTTTGTCTATCGGGCGACCACGTTCGTCATCTGGGGCGGGAACGCCGAGGGCGTCGGCGCCGGGCAGCAGTACCAGTTCTGGGGCAGCGAGTGGTATACGCAGGTGACCGGTGGTGACTATACCGCCGACGAGAGCTTCAAAGGGTTCGCGCATACGACCGTCGGCGCGACATGGACTGCCGGTGGCGGCAATTCGACGCACCCCCCGGACGCGCTGCCGCAGTACATCGGCGTGATCGTGGCGACGTCGGCCACAGCGCAGCGCTCCAGTATTGTGGGCAATATCGCGGGGCGCGTGGTCCTGCGCGTCGACGATCTGGCGTCCTATGGTCCGGCGCCCGGTCACCCCGGCTTCGGGACGTTGCAGGCGATTATCGCGAATTAGCTGGACTTCCTCAGCGCGCGATCATGTCGACCGCTTTCGGGGCCGCGATTGCTGCGGCCCCGATTCTCATCCTAACGCACGGATAACATCACGATACGATCGAAATCGGCATTCCCGTTCGGAAGAGTCACCGTGATTCCATCATTGCTCTGCACGAGAGGCAACGCCCGCCCCTCCGGCCAACTCCTCGCGCGCCACTGCTTCGTTCCGATCGCCGGTAAGGCCAGCGTCGCATCCTTCCAATCGAGCACGTGCACGAACACGCTATCCCCACGCTGCGTCGTCACCCCCCAGCTGCGCGGCGCAATCGGGCCCGCGCGCGTGCCGTAAATCGACCCGCCATACGTCGCGAGCCAGCTGCCGATCGTGCGCAGCCGCTCCTCCGCCTCCGCCGGAATCGTCCCGTCGGGGCGCGGGCCGAGGTTGAGCAGCAGATTCGCCCCATACCCCGCCGCGCGCACCAGATAATGAATGAGCTCCCGCGGCGACTTGTACTTGTGATCGGTGATATTGAACCCCCACGACTCATTCATCGTCAGCGACGTCTCGAGCGGCAAGGCGCCGATCGTTTGCGTGTTGAACCCCGCCGTGTTCGCCCCCGGCAAATCCTGCTCGAACGTCTGCACATCCTCGCCCGCAAGCGGCGCCTTGTGATGATTGGGCACAATCAGCGCCGCCGGCTGTAACCGGTGAACCAGTCCGTACGTTTGCCCGAGCCGCCAATCAGCGTCGGGCTTGTCCCACATCCCGTCGAACCAGATCCCACCCAGCTGCCCGTAGTTGGTAAGCAGCTCCGTGAGCTGCGCATCCATGAAGTCGAGATACTGACTCCAAACTCCCAACTCCAATCTCCCGGTATTGCGGCCTGTCGATCCGCGCGGCCAGTAGTCCGGATGATGCCAGTCGAGCTGGGAGTAATAGAAGAACAGCTTGATGCCCTGGCGCCGGCACTCCTCCGCCAGCTCGCGCAGCGGATCGCGTTTGAACGGCGTCCAATCGACGATGTTGAATCGCGTCGCCTTGGTCGCGAACATCGAGAACCCGTCGTGATGCCGCGCGGTGATCGTGATGTATTTCATCCCCGCGCTCTTGGCGAGCGCGACCCACACACGCGCGTCGAACTTTTGGGGATTGAACGTCCCGGCAAGCCACTCGTAATCGGCCACGGCAATCGACCGGTTCTGCATCACCCACTCGCCCTGGCCGAGCTGGCTGTAGACGCCCCAGTGGATGAACATCCCGAACTTGGCGTCGCGATACCACTCGCGCGCCGCGGCACGCTCGGCAGGCACCGAGTCTGCGCCCTGCGCGAGCGCGACCATGAGCGCTAGAGCGGGAAGCATCATGGTATGAGGACTACCTTCCCCACATTCCGCCGTTCATGGATGTAGCGATGCGCTGCCGCTGCTTCGCTGAACGAAAACGCGCGGTCCACCCGCGGGCGCAGCAACCCCTCACGCGCATAGCGCAGCAGCGCCTCGTACTGTGGCCGGACGATGTGATCGGCATCCCATAGGTGGCCGAGGTTCACACCCGCGACCGTACGGTTGTCACTCATCAGCTTGAGCGGGCCGAACCGCGGCCACCGCAGCGCCTTCCCCACAACACGCAGCAGGTTGCGGCGTTCACCGGTCACCATCTCGGCGGCGCCGTAGCACACGAGTCGCCCCGTGGGCGCGAGCAGGGCGTATCCCTCCCGCCCCGAATTTCCACCAATCGGGTCGAGCACGATATCGACGCCGCGCGGCGCGAGCCGGCGCACCGCATCGGGCCAATGCGCATCGCGGCTGTCCAGCGGCTCGACATCGTACGTCCGCAACACGTCGTGTTTGGCGCGCGACGCGAGCCCGATGACGCGCAGCTTGAGGATGCGCGCGAGCTCCGCGACTGCCAGCCCCACACCGCCGGCGGCGGAGTGGACGAGCACCGTTTCGCCGGGCCGCGCCGCCGCGACGCGCACCAGCACATGGTGGGCGGTGAGATACACGACCGGGAACGCGGCGCCTTCCTCGAAGCTCCACGACTCGGGCAGCGGCAGCACGGAGCTCCGAGCCACGACCACGATCTCGCTCTGTCCTCCGAACTTGGTCGCGGCAATCACGCGCTCGTCGCTGCCCTCGACGGTCCCGGAGACCTCATATCCAACCACACACGGTGGCTTCGGCGCATCGGGATAGAGTCCCTGGCGCGCGAGCAGATCGGAGAAGTTGATCCCCGCGGCGCGCACGCGAATGCGGACGCTGCCCGGGACGACCGGCGGATCCGGCACCTCACGCACCGTGAGGACCTCGGGTGGACCATAGCGCGGGATCACGAGCTGCTTCATTAGAGGGAATCTTACTCGGGTCCAGGTCGCGAGCGGATGAAGACCAACAGGTTCGCGAACGTGTGGACGACCGTCAGGGCCAACCCTCACCGATGACCTGGACCCTGTTCAAGGCACCGAATCCCCAATCTGCTTGAGCATGCGCGTGGCATTCTCGTCCCCGGGCCGAAGCTCCAGCACCTTGCGATAGTACTTGATCGCCAGCTCCCGCTGCCCGTCCTCGAGATACGCCTCCGCGAGGCTGTCCCACGTGTTGTACTCGTTCGGGAACGCTTCCGTATTCAGCAGGAAAACCTGGATGGCTGGTTTGGCCCCAGTCTCCCTGAGTACTCGGTAGCCGTACGAGTTGATGACGTTCTCCACTGCTTTCGCGATCTGCGCCTGCTGCGCGCTCTGCCGGTAGACGTCCATCGCCGCCGCGGCGCCGCGCGTCTCGAGTACCTGCACGAATGAAGCGAGCACGCTTTGCACGGGCCGGTACGACCGGTCGAGCGAGTCGAGCAGCGCCGCGATTTCCCCGCGCGGCAGCCAGCGTCCGGCGCGGAACACACCGTTGATCGCCCGGGTGTTGTTGATATTCGCGAGTGGATTCGCTGCCAGCAGCACCAGATCCGCCACCTTCCCCGACTCGACCGTGCCGACCGAGTCGGCGATCTGCAGCACCCTGGCCGGTGTGACGGTCGCGGCGCGTAACGCTTCGAGCGGCGTCATGCCGAGCTCCACGAACAGCTCCAGCTCCGTGTACATGCCGAAGCCCGGCTGCGCGCCGAGGAATTCGGCATCGGTGCCGGTCATGAGCGGCACACCCGCCCGGTGGAACGCCAGCGTGATCGCTCGTTGTAGATCGACCACTTCACCCAGATAGGCGCTGATGATGGCGCGGCGGTCGCGCCACGCATTGTGATACCGGTTCAACATCGGTGACCAGTTGAGTCGCTGCTCGGGGGCGGCGTACGCCAGCTCGGCCGCGCGCAGCAGCGCGTGAATGCTGTCGGTCGTCATCCAGTGGATGTTGCGAAAGAAGCCGAGATTCGGCGTCACGGCGAGTCCCGCCTGCTTCACCGCGCGCGCGAGCGCCGCGATTTCAGGCTGCAGTGCTTTCGCGAAATCCGGCACCGCGGCCCGCGCCAGCGAATCGCGCGTCGCGTCTGAGGCGCGACCAAACTGCAGCTCGACATAGGGTGCCAACAGCCGCGCGAACGGCTGATGCGTGTAGACGATCTCCTCCATGTGATCAATCGAGCTCTGCCGCTCGTCCAGCACGATCTGGAACGGGAGGTTGCGCGGCGCATGTCCGACGAGACGCATGCCGTGTTGCCGCGCCGCTGCGTTGAGCGCGCGGTAGGCTTCGGATGTCATGTTGCCGCTGCCGCTGCTGCCGTACATTTTGATCGCGTCGTATCCCGCCCGTTTCTGCTCCGCGACCAGCGCCCGTACCTCCTCCGGCGTCGTGGCACCCACTTGCGCGGTGGTGGGACCGGTCGTCAGGATGCGCGGTCCCAACAGGGCGCCAGAGTTGGTGCGCTCCCGCATCGTTAGATGAAACGGTCTGCCGGACATGTTCTGGACGGTGGTGACGCCCGCCGCCACGAACAGGAACAGCGGGTCGCGTTCCTTGATGTGGACGTGCGAATCGATCAAGCCGGGAATCAGATACTGCCCGCGTCCATCGATGATGATGGCGTCCCTCGGCGCTGCCGCTTTGCCGGCAGGCAGGACGTCGACGATCCTGCGATCGCGGATCACCACATCGGAGGCGCGGACGGGCGCCGCGTCCGTCATCGCAATCACGTTGACATTGGTGACCACATACGTCCGATGCTGCTGTTGGGCGAACGTGGCGGTCGTCCAGACACTGACCAGCAGCGCGGTGCAGCTGAGTCGAAGCATCCTGACCTCTTTGCGGAGTGGAAACGCGAGGGAAAACCAACCTACCTTTGGATAGAGCGGGGGCCCACTTGGTTGTCGATATCGTTGGGGGGTGAGGACGTCGTTGCCGCCTGCGCCGCCAGAGCCTCCATTTGCCGGCTGCGCAGCCGCGCCCAGCCCGGTAGCCGCAACGCCCCGCTCACGATCATGCCGGTCCCCATCACGGCGATAAACCCGATTCCGTAAAGCGCTTCGCCCAGCGTGCCGCTGAACGCCGCCACCGCCGCGGTCACCGCGGCGACGCCGAGCGAGACAAACCCGGCCGCGATCGACGCGCTCGCCGCGCCATGCACTGTCCCGAAGCGGAGGCGATGACCCGCTTCCGTTGGCTCGAGCAAGACCTGCAGGTTGCCGTTCGTCCACTGGCGCAACGCGCCATCGGAGCGCGTCCGGCCGCGAGCGTTGAACACCTCGCGCAGCTGCACGACGAACCGCTCCCACTCCTCATCGCTCAGCCGGCGATTGAGCTGTACGGTGCGTGACACGCCGATCGGGAGTCCGAGAAACATCCGCGCGGCCGCGACCGGCCGCAGATCGACCCCGCGCGCCGCATGCGCGATCGCGTCGGGCGCGATGCCGACTTCACGACCGATCGCCTGGAGATCGGGGAGCGTCAGCCCTTCGTCCTGCGGGACCTCATGCTGGGGACTCGGCGGCGTTTCCGCGGCCGCACGGAAGATCGCAGCGATTTCCTTGTCATCGTAGCGGCGCTCGGCCATGGTCTACTCCTGCCCCCCCCCCAACACCGCCTGTAGCTGCCGCAACACCTCTTCGAGCCGCCGCAATTCCTCGCCGTACCGCGCCCAATCGCCCACCCGCTGCGCCTCGAGCGCGCGCCGGTACGCCTCGTTGGCCCGCCGCGCGAGATCGGCCGCGCGTGCATTCGCCGCCGGCGCGGCTGCCGCGCCAGGCGCCGCCGCTACGCGCTCAGGCGCGCGTCCGGCCCCGGCTCCGGGTCCAAACAACTGCGCCAACCCGGATTCCAGCGTCTCCTCCATCACCACGCGATTCTGATACGCCACCACCACGCGCTTCAGCTCGGGAATGCGCCCGCCCGACGCTCGCAGATACAGCGGCATCACATAGATCAGCGACTCCTCGATCGGAATCACGAGCAGGTTGCCGCGGATCACCTGCGAACCGCCCTGATCCCACAGAGCGACCTGGCGCGCGATCTCCGTATCCTGATTGATCCGGTTCACGATCTGCGTGGGGCCGAACACGAGGCTCTGCTTGGGGAAGCGATACACGACCAGCTCGCCGTAATGCTCGCCGTCGTTCCGCGCCACCATCCACGAGGCGAGATTGTCCTTGCCGCGCGGCGTGAACGGCACCATCAGGATGAACTCCGCCTGCCGCTCCTCCGGCAGCCGCATCACGATGTGCCGCAGGAACGGATCCGCGCGCTCCGGAGCAATCGACAGCACCGGTTTCTGCCACTGATCCTCGCGATGATAGAAGATCTCCGGCTCCGCCATGTGATACGTGCCGTACAGGTCGCTCTGCACCAGAAACAAATCCTCGGGATAGCGCAGATGCGCGCGCACATCGGCCGCCATCGAATCGAGCGGCTGAAAGATCCCCGGAAAGATCTTGGCGAAGGTCCGCACCAGCGGATCGGCCGGGTCGGCCAGATACGCGGTGACCGAGCCGTCGTACGCGTCGATCACGACCTTGACGCTGTTGCGCATATAGTTGATACCGTTGCGCAGCGGCTGCGAATACGGATAACGGCTCGTCGCCGTGTACGCATCGAGGATCCAACGCAGCCGGCCCGCGTCATCGATGACCATGTAGGGATCGGAGTCGAAGATCAGAAACGGCAGCGCCATACGCGCCCGCGCTCGGATGTTGCGGACATACATCGCCCGGCTCTCGCTCGTGATGTCGCTCGAGAGCAGCACCTTGAGCGAGCGGAAGTAGGCCGCCAGCACCAGCCGCCGCAGCAATCCGCCCACCACGACTCCGCCGGTCCCTTCGTACTTCGCGAAAATGTTCTGGTCGCCCGACGGGTAGTTGAACTCGGGCTGCCCCGTATTGGCGAATGCCCATGCGTCGGTGAGCTCGCCGAAGTAGATCTCCGGCCGCGTCACCTTGAGCGACACCGTCGATGCCGGCGGCAGATCCCTGATGTACAGCACCGGCAGCCCCTCTTCGGTGACTTCGTTCACCGGACCCAGGGTCAGCCCCATCCCATGGGTGAAGGTGAGTCGCTCGTTGATGAACGTCCGCGTGGGCAGTGACGCCGAGTTGAGCTCGCGCGGCGAGAGCAGCACTTGGCGGTAGCGCCCGTCGATCACGTAGCGATCGTCGTCCACCGACACGAAGTCGTAGTAGGTGCGGATCTCCTGGAGCTGGCCGAAGGTCTGCAGCAGCGGATCGCGGTCCCACAGCCGCACGTTGTCGATCGTCGGCCGGTTCGCCTGGATCTCGCGCGCGGTGAGCCGCGCCTCCCCCGAGAGATCGCGCACCAGCACGCTGTCGAGCCCCCACGCCCGGCGCGTCGCGTCGATGTGGCGGCGCAGCTGCGGCGTCTCCTTGGCGAGCTCGTTGGGCGCGACCACGAGTCGCTGGAGCAGCGCCGGGTAGACGAACCCGCCCAGCAGTGACACACCGACGTAGATCGCGATCGCGAGCAGCGCGTTGCGGCCCAGCTGCTTGCCGCGCGCCCCGATGAGCACCAGCACGGCGCCGGCGAGCGCGGCGATCCCCGCGAGCCGCAGCCCGATGATCGCGCCGTGGAGATCGGCATAGCTCGCCCCGACGAGCGGCCCCGTGCTCGAGTACAAAGTTCCAGGGAGGCGCACGAAGTACACGCGCAGCGCGGTCAGCACAAAGAGGAATGCGAGCAGCAGCGCGAGGTGCACGCGCGCCGACGGCTCGATCGTGAGGCTCTTGCGGTACAGCACGACGTCGCCGCGCAGCACGTACAGCCCGCCGCACGCCAGCAACGTCAGGACGCAGAGGGTCGTGAGCAGCCCGAGGGCGCCGCTGACGACGGGGAGGGTGAAGACGTAGTACGCGAGGTCGCGGCCGAACACCGGATCGGTGACCCCGAACGGCGTCTGGTGCAGGAACTGGAGCACGGGCATCCAGGCCGCCGCGACGCCGAGCGCGGTGAGCAGCGCGAGGCCCAGGGCCACCGGGAGCGCGAGGCGGCGCACGAGGCGCGTCACATCCAGCGCGGGCGTCTGCGCGTTCATCTGCATGACGACCGGGTTCGGCACCACTCCACGCTGAGCGAACCGCAGGTTGCCGTACAGGAAGACGAACGCGATTCCACCGGTCACGATGCCGAGGACCAGCGTGGCGACCAGGCGTGTGCCGAACACGCGCTCGTAGCCCAGCGCGCTGAACCACGGCCACTCGGCGAGCAGCCGGATGAGTGGGGAGATAAAGAAGAAGAGGATGATGAGCCCGAGCATCAACCAGAAGGCGGCCGGGCGGCGCCCGCGAGCGGGCAGACGGAGTGTGCCGGGAGAGGTCATGCAGGAAATGGTAACCCGATTACGCGCCCTCCGCCGCCCACCGCAATGCCTCCGGAATCGGGGGCGTCGCGCCGGGTGCGGAACACACGTACGAAGCGACGGCGTTCGCGCGGCGGCTGACTTCCTCGAGCGACCGGCCGGCCAGGACACCGACGAGCAGTGCGGCCGTAAATGCATCGCCCGCACCGACGGTGTCCACGACCACGGTTGGCGGCGCCGGTGATTCGCACACCGAATCCGGCGTGACGAGCAGTGCGCCGCACGCGCCGCGGGTCAACGCCGCGAGTTTCAGCCCGAACCGGTCGCACAGCGCCCGCAGCATTTCCGGCGGCGCCCCCCCCCTCGCGCGTACGCCAACGAGCCGCGCCACGACGGGGAGCTCCTCCTCGTTCAGCTTCACCGCGTTCGCGAGCTCGAGCGACGCCGTCAACACATCGGCGTCGTAATACGCCTGCCGCAAGTTGACGTCGAACAGCCGCCACGCCGAGTCACGCACGGCTGCAACGGCGCGGCGGATCGTCACGCGTGAGATCGGGCTTCGCTGCGCGAGCGAACCGAACACGATCGCGTCGGCCCGCTCCGTCACCTGCTCCACGGCCGGGGACCACGGCACGTAGTCCCACGCGCTTTCCGCGGCAATATCGTAAACGGGCTGGCCGCCGTCTTGCACGCTCACGCGCACCACGCCGGTCGGATGCTCCGCGAGCTGCGCCACGGTGCCGCATCGCACCCCGGCGGCGGCGAGCCGTGCCAGCGCGGCATCCCCGCGCGCGTCGCGGCCGACCGCGCTCACGAGCCACGCCTCGGCGCCGAGCGCCGCGGCATGGAGTGCGACATTCGCCGGCGCGCCGCCGAAATGCTCGCCGTCGGGGAAGACGTCCCACAGCGCTTCGCCCGCCCCGACCACTACCGGCCGCTTCATCAGGCGAGGCCGAGGCGGCGCTGGATCTCTTCGAGCGGTACGCCCTTGGTCTCCGGCACCATCGTGAGAACCCACACGAGCTGTAGCGCCATCATCCCGCAGAAGAAGAGGAAGATGAATCCCGGCTGCCACGCGCCGACCATGAGCGGGAATACGGTCGTGAGCAGCGCCGCGAACACCCAGTGGGTCGCGCTGCCGAGCGACTGCCCCGCGGCGCGGTAGCGGTTGGGGAAGATCTCCGAGATGAGCACCCAGATGACGGTGCCCTGCCCCACGGCGTGCGCGGCGATGAACGCAAAAATGAAAGCCGGGACCAGGCTCTCGTGGTGCGTGAAGAACGCCCAGGCGCAGCCGCCCAGCGACAGCAGGTAGCCGATCGAGCCGATGAACAGCAGCGTGCGCCGCCCCAGCCGGTCGATGAGCCACAGCCCCACGAACGTGAACACCAGGTTGGTCACGCCGATCCCCACCGACTGCAGCAGCGCCGCCTGGGGAGCGAGGCCGGTCATCGCGAATATCCGCGGCGCGAAATAAAGGATGGCGTTGATGCCGGAGAGCTGGTTGAAGAACGCCACCAGAAACGCCAACAGAATCGGCACACGCAACCGCCACGTCCAGAACCCCGCATGCCTCGTCTGCTCGGCGCTCGCGGCGACGATGGCATCGGCGGCGGCCTCGACCTGGGCCGGATTCGCGCCGCGCATCACCTGCGACAGCACGCGCAGCGCCGCAGCACGATCTCCCTTGCGCGTGAGCAGCCAGCGCGGACTCTCCGGAAGCCCGAGGCACATCAGCGTGTACACGAGCGACGGCACCGCCGCCACGCCCAGCATCCAGCGCCAGGCATCGGGTCCGACACGCGCGAGCAGCGCGTTGGACGCGAACGCGATCACGATGCCGAGCACGATGTTGAACTGGAACATCGCGGCCAGCCGGCCCCGCTGGGCGGGAGGCGCGATCTCGGAGATGTAGAGCGGCGCCGCGACCGTGCTGATCCCGATGCCGATGCCGCCGATGAGCCGTGCCGCGATGAAGATCTCCACGTTCGGCGCCACGCCGCACCCCACCGCCGAAATCAGGAACAAGACGCCGATGGCGAGGAGCGTGGCGCGGCGGCCGAAGCGGTCGGCCGGCCACGAGCCGATGAGGGAGCCGAGCACCGTGCCGTACAGGGCGGCGCCCATCGCGATGCCATGCATCCCGGGGCTCAGGCCCCAGAGGTGCTGGATGGTCTGCTCGGCGCCGGAAATGACGACGGTGTCGAACCCGAACAGGAAGCCGGCGAGGGCGGAGGTGAGCGACCAGTAGAAGAGACGGCGGTCGAGGCGCGTTTGCACCACGAAGCATGCTGCGTCAGGGGCCATCGCGCGAGGCGCCGGGCGAGCCGCCGGCGCGAAGGGATCTGCTGCTACACCGTCAGCCGGCGGAGCGCGTCCAGCGCCTCGTCCACGTGGCGCGCGGGCGCGAACTGCGACACATAGATGTGCCGCACGATCCCCGATTTGTCGATGACGAACGTGGCCCGGCCCGGAATGAGCCCCAGCGTCTTCTCGACCCCGTAGATCCGGCGCGCGGTCCCGGCTTCATCCGACAGGAGCGGAAACGGCAGGTGCATCCGGTCGGCGAAGCGCCGGTGCGACTGTAATGAATCGCCACTCACGCCGACGATCTCGCTCTCGAGTGCCCCAAACTCGGCATAGCGGTCGCGAAACGCCCGCGCCTCGAGAATGCAGCCCGGCGTGCCGTCGCTGGGATAGAAGTAGAGGACCACAGCCTTCCGGCCGATCATGTCCCACAGGCGCAGCCACCCTCCCGTGTGAACGGGCAGCGCGAAATCCGGGGCGCGCTCACCGATGCGCACGTTGCTTGCGGCAACGTCGCCCAGGGTTTGGGTGCACGGTTCACAATCGTCCCATACCGCCATGGTGCTCATGAAGACCCTGTGTGCAGCGAGTTTTGCTGGATGAAACAACACCGACCGTTAGTGAACGGGCTTCAGCGACTTCTTGTTCCGCATTGTGGTGGCTCCGGACCAGCTTACGCCGCGAGTGCCTCCCGCAGCACACCGGCGAGTTGCGTCACCGTCCACGGCTTCTGAATGAACGGCACCTCAGGTGCCGGATCGTCGCGTTTCCGCAGCTCGTCCAGGGCGCAGGCGCTCGCCAGCACGAACTTCACGCGCTCATTCAGCGCGCGCACGGCGCGATACAGCTCACCGCCGTTCGTGATCGGCATCTCCATGTCCGAAAGAATCAGATCGATCTCGTGCTCGTGCGTACCGAACAGGATCAACGCCTGGTGGCCGTTGGCGGCCGCGATGACGTGATAGCCGAGGTGCTCGAGCGACAGCTGCACCAGGTGCCGCAGCGAGTCGTCGTCCTCCACCAGCAGGATCGTGCGACGGTCCTGAGTCATCGGCTCCACCGGTCCTTCCAGAATCCCGCGACGTTGCGGATCGACTGCTCGGTAATCGCTGCTCCCAGGGTCACGAACCAGCCCGGACCGCCGCGCACGGCGAAATCGGGATCGTGCAGATCGCCCGCGCGGTAACCGCCGGCGACCTCGATGCCGCGCATCGGGATCACGACGAGCTGCGGCGCGGCGTCCCAGCGCGTGCTGGCGCTGGTGCCTTCGTGCAGTAACCGGCCCTCACCGCGCAGCCCGAACCACGGCGTCATCCGGATATCGAGACTCGCGCCCGCGTATTGCGCTGCCGACGCGAGCGGCTGCACGACGCCGTCCGTATGTGTGACCGTCGCGTCAGTGTAGCGTACGGCGTAGCGTGCGCCCAGCTCGAGCGCGGTTTGCGGCGCCCAGATGGCTTCGGCCGTGAGAATACGGCGCGATTCGTGCCCCGTTTGCATCGTCAGCACGCCGCCGCCGAGCGGGTTGTTCGCGTCGATCAGCTCGACCTTGG
>Ga0137323_1000014_pt1 | contig 53693 bp, 42 predicted proteins | sample EasRivERMZT423_2_FD_102285 | JGI IMG/M metagenome (GOLD analysis project Ga0137323, IMG submission 102285) | Soil microbial communities from meander-bound floodplain in the East River, Colorado, USA - East River MetaG ERMZT423_2 | ecosystem: Environmental > Terrestrial > Soil > Floodplain ... | reverse complement strand
CGCATCTTTGCGAACTCAAAGCCGCATTGGTTGCGCATCAAAACTCTCCACTTGAAACTTTGAAGCGAGCCGCGTAATGAATCTCTCCACCAACCGCTTTTCAACTACGCTGCGGACATTCCCTAGTTCCACGCCTCAGGCTTTAAGATAAGTTATTTTCCATTAGACCGTGTCCCTAGTTTGAGCTACGGAAGGGTCACAGCGTAGAGTCGTGTGCGGCAGGTTCAACCTAAACGTCACTGAACGCGAAGATAGGGTTTGTGGCCGAAAATGCTGTTATCTTACTGGTGGAAGATCAGGAGGAGGATATCCTGCTCATACGGCGCGCTTTCAAAAAGGCGAGTTTTCTCAACCCGCTCCAGATCGCCAGAGATGGGAAGAAGCTATGGCTTATCTGGAGGGCATTGGTAAGTACCGCAATCGCGACGAATATCCGCTGCCGTCCCTGGTGCTTCTGGATCTAAAAATCCCACGCGTGAATGGGTTCGAAGTCCTGAAGTGGATTCGCGGACAGCCAAGCCTTTCTGCTCTACGAGTCGTGGTGCTGACAGCCTCACAATGTATTCAAGACGTGAACCTCGCCTATCAACTGGGCGCTAATTCTTTTTTAGTGAAACCAGTGGAGTTAGATAATTTCGTCTCTGTCGTTAACGCCCTTCAAGGTTACTGGCTTTGGTTAGATAAAGCTCCGGAAGTAAATCGACCTCGATTGAATCCGGGCAAACAATTGCTTCGAGATCGCCGGACGGGTTTGTTTCTGAGTAAAGACGGCGACTGGACAGCTGATGAATCGTACGCGGTCGCTTTCAACACGCTCTCCGAAGTCATGCATGCTTCCGAGCAACATCAAGTCGAAAGCGGTGACGTACTGATAAAGTTCGGTGGGGACCTCTATGGTGTTTTCCTGCCACTATGTCAGCGGGAAGCAAATGCTTCGCCCGACTCGTGATTCGGCAATCTTGAGGCAACGTACCAGTAATATAGTAATATCGCCCAGTGGTGATTAGTAAAACGAAGAACGAGCCATGGTGCGATTGCGAAACCCTAAATGCTCCAGTCCTGCTCAGGCTCAGGCACAGGTAGCTGGTCAACTGCAGGAAGGTCTATGACTCTGGGATCGTTCGGTACCGTCCGAGCAGTAGCTAGAGACCGCACATTTATAAGAAACTCCTCTTCGCTCGCTTGATTCCAGCCAAAGACTTTCTCGCTGTCGGCGCCAATGCATCGCAAAGATTCCGACAAGCAGCAGCATCCAAATCGGAAGCAACCAGATGAAGTATTTTTGGAACTGATCCATCTCCAGAGCGTGTAGTGCCGCCTAACGCCTCAGCCACGCCGGGCCAAGAGACGTGAACCGCGTAGCGGAACTATAACCGCTCCCCGGCGTTGGCTGCGATTTGTTAGGCTGCGTGGGTGTCATCTCGCAAGCTCTACGACGCGGAAAGTTGCCGAACCAGCGCGACTGCGCACATCGGAAGCAACCAGACAATGGGAAACGCCATGAGAGACCCAGCCACCAAGGCTGTGAGTGCCCAGCCGCGGTGCGCCGACTTTCGGAACGCGTGAATCGCGTAACCCACTGTAAACGGAGCCGACGCCATGATAATGCTCGAACCGAGCATCTGTAGTGGATGCCCTCAGCAGAAAAGCCATGCGAAGTAGTAGCCCGATACTGGCCCTGCCAGACAAGCCACGGCTGCTCTGCCAGATGGGGGCAATCGCCTCGCAAAAGCGCCCGCGGTGATTCCGGCGATGCCGAGAACCAAATAAAGTAACCATTCCATCATAATGTGACGCTGCGATGCACGGTGCACGAACGCCGCCTACGACCCAAGCTCAGCCACGCCGGGCCAAGGGACGTGAACCAAATCCGAGTTTTCACACAGCCTCGCGATTTGTTAGGCGGCATCATCTTTGTGTCAACGTTCCCTTAATCCTCTCTTTCTGTCCATTCGGAACCTCCACGCGACCGTCCGTATATAGCTGGATGCGCAAATGATTCCACTCAGCACCTGACACTGGCCAAGGTTTCTTTTGGATGTGCGTGAGTAAAACGTGTGCAGCCACGAATCGAGAGTCATCGTCTAACGCCTCAACGAGAAATGGCCGACAAGGCGAGCCTGCAGCTTGAACGCTACGCTCAACCTCACCCATGCCGCTGACATATAAGCCTCCAATATGACCGTTCCAGTCGATGTGGTCATTGTGGATTTGCGCCACCAATGCCCGGCAGTCGGTGCTGCGATTGGCGCATCCAATCACGATCCACAGAAAGCAGATGGAAATGACGCGGCGCACGATGAGGACCTAACGACCCAATATAGGTGATCCGAAGTTATTCATGGGCTGCAAGCGAGTGGCTTGGAAAGCGCGTGCTCCGGTCAATGCTATCCTTTGTTCGTTAGGCCACCGAGGTCTGTCTCTTCTGAAATTCCTCATACGCTCTCCTCACTGCTCGGGTGACGGTTTTGCTGGCGATATCCGGCACTGTCGGAAATAATGAAATTGCTCGCTCCGTAATCGCGACCAACTGCTCTCGTAACTCTGCATGACTCTGCCAGAACCGCGCCTCAGCGCCAAGCACGCTGACGAGCAAATCGCACGGGTAATACGCGCCCTCGGCAAACGGGTCGTCATGAAGTCGCTCAAGCGCCAAAGGGACGAGATACCCCAGGCCGATCTGCTGTCCGATGGTGATGCGCAAATCCTCGACCCTGAAATCCCGCAAAGGAACTCGGCGCAAGCGGTGACACTCCTTAACGAGACGGGAGTCGAATGTCGGCTCGCCCCAGTCTTCACCGTCTAGCTGCTGCAGTGATTTGTTTCGGTCTGATTTCACGGGCGCGTGCGAGGTGGCCAACGACCCAATAGAGGTGATCCGAACTTATTCACGGGCTGCCAGCGAGTGGCTTGGAACGCGTGCTCCGGTCAATGCTATCCTTTGATCGTTAGGCGGCACGGATTCGTCAATACAATAAACCATACTATCTCCTGCTCCTCCGCCGTCTGAGCGATCGAATGAGCCAAGTCACTGCAAAGAAGATGCTGCCACCCAGAGCGAGGCCTAGGAACATCAGCCGCAGCCAAAGACCCGGAACATATCCTGGAACCTCTCCGGTGCTCAGGAACCAAGAGACCGCGACCAATGCAGTGGCGAAGCAGACAACAAGCACGAACGTAATCGCGACTACTACCAATCGCAATCGGGACCGAGATCGTCTGCCGGTATCTATGTTCGGCTGAGTCATGTCATCCTGGATTGGCGGTGCCGCCTAGACAGTATGGCTCGCGATGAAAGCAAGAAAGGTGTCCGCTCTCCGGCAACGTGGATTGCGCCCTGGCGTGCGTGCTCCGGTCAATGCCGTCCTTTTTTCGTTAGGCAGCGCGGCTCTCATGTTGCAGTCTTGATTTGTGACGTCGTCGCTCTCCGTCTCGTTCGGATAAATGCAACGAGGAATACTATGGCGATCAGACCCGCCACCAGCAACGCAACAGACCAAACATCGCCGAGTGTGCGTTGAACGCGAGCCTGCTCACGAGCGGAAATGTCGCCAGCGTAAGCAGCGTCCAGTAGTGCAGCGGCACGTGACGAGTAATGGCCGAGCATAAGACCACTACTTGAAGCGAGCAATGCGCTGACGACAAACGCCCAGAAGTGCTGCTTGGCTGTCATAAGTACGAACGCCGCCTAACGACCCCGGTCAATGCTATCCTTTCTTCGTTAGGCCCCACGTGGCTGTGGTGGAACGATCTCATATTTCAGGCGTGTCACTCGTGCCCAGGCATCAAATCGGTTGAGTATATCTGATCGCTCTTCAGGCGTAAACGGCGCACGAGCCGGCGTCACCCAATGAGAATCGTCTATGTAAAGGGCAACGTCAGTCTCGCCGACAAGCATCTCCCACGACAGGTGCGCGATTCGGTCGCCGCTGCGATACTCGATCACTCCGGCTCGCCCTCCAGTCATACGAAAGCCATGTTGAATGTTTGCGCGACGATTGCGACGCATGACCAGAAACAGCCAACCCAGCAGGACTGTGGCAACTGCAATCACGCCGATTGTGATGGGTGAAATACTCATGGAGCGTCATGCGACCTAACGACTATATAGGTGATCCGAAGTTATTCATGGGCTGCCAGCGAGTGGCTTGGAAAGCGCGTGCTCCGGTCAATGCTATCCTTTTTTTGTTAGGCGGATTCATTTCTGTCGGAACCGTCGGGCGGAAACAAGATGTGACCCTCCCATCCCCGTAAACAAGACGCCGATGACGAGTAAAAAGTAATGCCACTCTGACCGCTCCTGACTGGCAAGCCCTGCTACACCAAGCAGGAGAAACACGCCACCCAGGAGCACGATGAAGATACCGGAACGAAGGTATGAAGCGCTGGTCTTGCGATAGGCGGTGCTCCCTCGCTCCACAAGGTCATTCATGGCGGCAAGAACGGACTCGCACCGGCTTCGGCAGCTACAGCCCAAGGCAACCTCAGCAACGCAATCGCGGCACAAAGCACGCCCGCATGATTTGCAAATAGCGATGGCGTCAACAGTGGAATGATTGAATGATTGAAACATTTCATCGTGCGCGAAATCCATGGCTCGCGATGAAAGTGATAAAGGTGTCTGCTCTCCTGGAACGTGGATTGTGCCCTGGCGCGCGTGCTCCGGTCAATGGTATCCTTTTTTCGTTAGGCGGCGTCTGCTGAAACATTCGGCTTTGGTCAGTGGTTTTCAGGAGAGCGAGAGCAGGTTGGCTCTGCCGCGCCTGGTGCCACAATCCTCACGACCTCTATTATATCCACACCGAGGCAGTGCGCCAAATAAAGGGCATGGGGCACAATATAGTAGGGTGAGTCGAGGTCAAAGGCTCCGGAATCATCGCTAAAATTGGAGAGCGTCTTAGCGCACACTTCCTCGAAGCAGTACTGCGCGACAAGTGAATGCCGGCCCTGCGAACTCGCGGCGATGCTTTTCTTGCGAACGCGATGAAACAGGTCGCGCGCAGCCGGCCAAGATTCTCGGCCGTAAAGAGTCATCCGGTGCAGTTCCATCAGGGTACTTGGCTCTTGAGAGTGACCCGCAAACAGCTCGATCAATTGTTTGATTTTGTCAGTCATTACGCATTGCAGCGCCTTCCGCACCGGGTAGGCGCAGGTGGTTAACCCGCCCACGCCTCCCTAAGAACCGTGCGTGAAAGTTTCCCTTCACACGGCTCGAATCTTTCTAAGGACGCCCCTTCGGGAGTGTCCCGGCATTCGTTTGGATGAACGTCCGCATCTTGAGCATTCTATATCGGGGCCGAGCTGATTTGAAGAGCTTTTGCACCACGATACAACACCGGCCCAGTGAAGGAGCGGCGTCGCTCAAAATACAATGAAAAAGGCCAGGAGTCCGGCCCCGACAGCGATGCTGCAAAGCATAAAGAGACCAGCAACTCGACTGGCCAAGTACTCGATGTTTGGTTCGCAACAGCCAGCATATTCGATGTAAGAAGCATCCTAACCACGCTTGGAGCCAACGTCCGGAGGTCGCCTTAATTCCGCTCCGTACCCTTTTCTTTTCCGTAGCACATCTATTATCCGCCAGCGCGTCAAGTGGAGCACCCATTGTGAAAAGCCCAGTTCCTCCAGTTTCTCCTTCGAGGCAGGCTTGGCAATGGAAAGCTCAACCTCCTGCACGACCTGTCGGGCTTCTTTCTTCGTCAGACCGCTGCGGCGAGCCTCTCGATAGATGATTGCTCGGAGTCTCGGCCTGCCTTGTGGATGTTCGTTCACATCGAAGAAGCTTAGGGCATCAATTCTATGGCTCAATCACCAAAGCGAGTGGAAATTAATTCATTAAATCGATCCGATCTTCGCGTGGATTGCAACCAGAGCCCGCTGGCCGGGTTCGCTACAGCATGGTTAGGCGGCGGATCGTCATGCATCGTTTTACGCGATTCCCTTTTGTTTGCCGTACATTTATTACTACTGGGGTTCGGACTTTCCCAACAGCGTGAGGGTGGGGAGTAGCACCCTGACCGCTTACGGCCAGCACTTTACCTTCGCACTCCACATGCTCGATGAGGATTCGAACATCGTCTCCAGTGACCAGCTTAATGATTTTTCTCGATCTTCTCCTCGTCATGATCCAAGCGACGACTAACCCAAGAATCAGCATTTCAAGGGTTCCGGGTTCAGGCACGACAGTTGCCAAACCTTGCAGGTAAGGCGTGCCAGTGAAGCTATTCAGTTCGAATCTCACCTGACTCCAATCCGCGGTCGGACATGAATGGCTCGCTCGCCCTGAAGTCATAACTGTTACCCAACAGGTCAGTCACCGAGACGGTTAATTCACCAGGCGGAGTGGATAACTCGAAGAAGGCGAGGTCAGTGCGAGGTTCCAAGTCGATGCAACGAAGCCAAGCCGAAGCCACTGACTGAGAGAAGGGACAATGCAGGTACCCACAAACCAACATTGCTCTGAATCTCCCGGCGCACCGTACCAAGAACCATACTCGTGAAGATACGCGCAAATAAAAGCAACCGAGGCTGCGAAAGCGCACAACGCAGCGAGCACAACGATGGCAGCGCCAATCTCTGAGAAGAATCGACGGCGAAAGTTAGGCCGACGGGTCATGCTCAATACACGTTGAAAATCCAAGATACGAACCACAACGATGTGAAACTAAATACGAGCACAGGGAAAATGAAAAGCAACATAGCCAGCCAACGGTTACGTCGTGGCCCCTACCAAAAGAACTGGCACGAGTGTCACAATGATAAAGAGGCAGATCGCGCGTTCACTTCTCGACAAGCGGCGTCCGCTGCGTGATAAAGGTAGCGGATTGCTATGAAGAAACCGAAAATCGCAGTGTTCGCCGCACTAGCCGTCGCCGGCATCGTCACACCGGTCTGTATTCAGCATCAGGAACAGGTCAAGTTGCGCAGCGAGAACGACGTGCTTCGGCAATGGGCCGAGCAGGTCGCGCCTCTCGAAGCCGAGAACGCGCGCCTTGCAAAAATCATCGCGGAGTTACCTCGTCAGACGGCAGCTCGGGATGATTCCTCGAATGAAGTGCTGAGACTTCGCGGGGAAGTGGCACGGCTTCGAGAGGACTCGCGCGAACTGGCACGCCTCAAAGCCGCGGGCACTGCCCCAACGCCCGCGGTTGACAACTCATTCGACGCCGCAGCACAGAACCTGGCCATGCGCGCAGCGCAACTCCGCGATCGACTCGAACACGCTCCGCAAATGAAAATCCCGGAGATGCAGTTCCTCACCGAAAGGGATTGGCTCAACGCGGGCGGTAGCGTCAAACAGCTCGAGAATGATGACGATTACTACCGTGCGCTCGGCAGTTTACGCAGCCGTGCCAAAGGCGTTTTTGGCGGCATGATGCAAAAGGCGGTGCGCCAATATGTTGAGGCCAACGGAGGCACGTTGCCGACGGAAATGACACAGCTTCAGCCGTACATGGATCCGCCGGCCGATCCCGCGCTGCTCGATCGATATGGTCTCGTTGCCAGCGGGACATTGGGCGATGCCCAGCGAGGAAAAACGATCATTACCGAAAAGGCACCGCCGCTGGATAACGAATTCGATTCCCACTTCGAGTTCAGCCTCAATAGTAGCTACTCACACACAGTGAATAAAAACGGCGATGCCCTGGAAGCCGCCGCAGTGGCCTACGCCCATGCAAACAAAGGCCTGCTACCGTTTGAACCCTCGCAGATTACTCCCTATCTAAAGGAACCGATGGATCCCGGAGTCGTGCAGGATTTCCTGAGCCATCGGTTGCCGCGCCCGACTTCCGTCGATCAGTCCAAGCCGATTAAGTAAGCTTGTGCGATTCGAGAAGCATAATCCTCGGCTGTGTCAGCAAGAGCGCCAACGCAGACGAGAGCAGAAGACTGATGACCGTTGATTGAATCCAGGCGAAACGTCTCATCGTCAGGAAATCCTTTTCCCTATTGACCGCCCGGGCTTAATAGAGGTTAGGCGCGCAAGTAAAGGATCTTTCGTTCACTCTGCCGCCAGACCAACGCCCACAAGGTCGCCAACAAAGCCGGTGAGCGCCGCAAGCCTTGGGCAGACAAAGTTCTGTCCAACCATGATCCCTCGACACTCCAGTTCCTTCATCAACTGCTGCGGATTGGGTGCTTCCATCCGGCCGAAGCCCTCAGTGACGAAGGGATATGGCAACCGGAGGAAGCTGCCCGTGACCCATTCGAAAAAAAACTTCCCGCCCGGCTTCAACACCCGGCGCACCTCGGCGATGCCTTTCCGCCAGTCCGGCTCCAAGTGGACGGCACCAAAGTCGAAAACGGCATCGAACGTCGCGTCTCGAGCCTGGATCGAAGTCAGATCCCCCACGCTGAGTTGCACGCGGGTTGAGTCGTAGGCTGACAACCGCCGACGAGCACACTCAACCATCTTCGGGTCCAGATCCATCGCTTCGACCGACGCGGCGCCAAACCGTTCGAGGATAATCTGCACTCCGACCCCACGACCGCAGCCCACTTCAAGCACCCGCCCGCCCTCAACCCGCCCGCCCAGCCGTTCCAGCCAAGAGGCATCATACTGCTGCCCCAAAGAACGGAGGACATTATTCATTGTTGCCCGGCCAAGCCAGTTGAGTCTCACCGTGCGCCTCCAGTACGCTCGTTCATGCGCCTAGACACTATGGCTCGCGATGAAGCAAGCAAAGGTGTCTGCTCTCCGGGAACGTGGATTGCGCCCTGATGCGCGTGCTCCGGTCAATGCTATCCTTTTTTCGTTAGGCTGCACCATGCTGACGTTTGTACTCCCGCATCTCTTCATAGCAGCCAAGCCAATACTCGATAGTGCCAAGCAATCCAATCTGATTCTTGTCCGTTATCGTTGTGCGGAACTCTGACACTGTCGCTCGCACTGCGGCGACTCCAAACTGCTCGGCCAAATAGAACGGAACCTCCTCGATGAGTCTGACCGCGACCAATGGATGGGGCGCTGTCACAAACGTTCCGGTAAGCGCCGGGAAATTCTTCTACGTAACCAACGCCCTCAGCGACTCACGCAAATTCTACCGCTTGGTTCATTAGAAGCTTCGGCGCAAAACTCCAGGAACTCCATCAAGGCGTGCTCTTCGACAGAGCCTCCTTAAGCTGGGTAATGCGCTTCTCGACACTTTCCTTCGTTTTTTCCATGCAGGACTTGCAGTAGGAAATGAACTTGTAACGATCCCGGGCCAGTTCGGTGTATTCCAGGGCCCGCGCAAAATCCTTCTTTGCTTCGTAACATCCGGAAATGCGGAGGGCGGCCCGGAATCGGTAGTTCTTGCAATCATCGCTGCTCTCCGGATTCACCGCGTAATCATTGACCTTACTCGGGAAAAGCTTGTCAAATTCGGCCACGGCGTCGTCGTACTTCTGTTGCTGTTGTAGCACCACGCCCACACTGAACTGGGCGTCGCCGTAAGCCTCCGTATCCGCGTACTCCGTACAGACCTTGTGGAAAGAAGACAGGGCTGGCACGAACGCTTCCTTTTCCATGGCCCTCAGTCCGCGCTCCAAATACACTTGGGCGCAAGCTTCTGAGTCGGCCTTGAGATCGCTCAACAGCTTGTCTTCCCACGCTTCGCGACCCGCTGTGTCGTCCAGTCTTTCGAGGCACTTGATAAGGAACTGGCAAACGCTCGCACCCTCTCTAGGGCTTCGAGCAAAGGGGAGAACACGCGTCAGTTCTTGCAGGGCGCCGAACACGTCAGCCTTTTCTTCGAAGCCCTTCAAGTAGTGTTCCTGCACGAACTTGATTGCGAACTGGACATTCGTCAGGTTCGCCGGCCGCTGCTCAATGAGCCGGATTTGTTCCTTATAATAATCCTGCCAAGTGTCCACTTGCTCTTCCGCCAATTTGCGCCGGTATTCGTTCAAGGCTGCTGGGACATCGCCGCTTTCAAACAGCCGCCACGCAAACTCCCGCTCGTCCCGGGCTTCCACAGTGGACGAGCCTCCACCTGCCGGAACGGACAAGCGCAGAGCCGCCTCGTAGGCGTGTAGTTCGCCACACAACTGACTCAAGGTCTTACGCTGGCGCGGATCGCTCTTGCCGGGCGATTGCTTGAGAGTTGATTCTAGCCGGGCAAGAAATTGACTCGCCATGTTGCTATAGGGCGCAGGCAGATTCGTCGCGCCGGCACTCAGTTCAGCCTTCGCCTCCTCACCCTTGTCCTGACCGATGAACGCCCCCGACTTCTTGAAGATGGACAAGGCCATCTGCCAATTCATTAGCGCGCCCGTGCCGACGACGGTAGCCGGGGCGGCCTGTTGTGGCTCGGGCTGGCTGCCATCATCCCAACTTGCATCATACACGCGTGTTTGGCCGCTTTTCCATGCGCCCTCAATCTTGACCATCTCTACAATTTTGGTTTCCTGCCGAGTCGGGCCTTTCCCGAATGCGAACTGGTATTTCAACTCCACCCTGTCACTGGCAAGGTTTTTACGGGCTAAAATTTGAATCCCCTTGAATGAAGCGAACTCCGTTTGTGATCTGGCGCGGAAAGTTGCCTTGTCACCCATCCAAGCTTTTGCGGCGTCCACCTTTTGCGGGTCGGTCGCGGCGATGACCGCATCATAATCGCCATGAGCCCGCGCCCAATAACGTGACACCCAAGCGGCTTCTGGCGTGGCGTTGCCTGCGTCAACCAATTGTGCCAGACCAATCAACTGCCCCTTGACGCTTTCCGTGGCTGGGGTCGTGCGCGGGCCAGAACTGGAGCGCAAACAGCCACAGAGAAGCAAGCTCGATAATATAATGATGAGCGTGTTTTTCATAAAAGCGTAGCCGCACCGGGTAGGCGCGAGCGGTTACCCGCTCACACCCCCCTAAGAACCGTGCGTGAGAGTTTCCCCTCACACGGCTCAAGCCTTCTAAGAACTCCCAGGTTACCGGGTGTTCCGCTGTGCGATAGTTACGAAGCATCTTACGAGGCATCGTAGTCTTCTCGCACAACTTGGCAATACGGACATGTGGCCGTTGGCGCTATGCTCCATTAGGCAATAGCTCCGAGACGCACCAAGCGACGGACGTCGCTCGTCATTTGCATTTCCCGGTTTGAGGCGGTTCCACATACTCTTTTGCCATTCAAGACCAGACCGACGTGGCATATCCGGCGCATTACACGCTGGCATTGGCTTCTTCGGTCCTCTCCATGCCGCGCCTGCTGTTCCTGCCTTGCGGTGGGAATGGCCACCAACAGCGTGGCCCAGGTTGCCAGCGTTTCCATGTTCTGCATTCGACACGGGATGGATTTAGGTTCGCTCTGTACACCGGCAGTCTTGAGGTTCGCGTCGGGCGACGTTAGAGCGCCCGAACCGGACTGCGTGCCTGTTGGCTCAAGCCTTAAACAGCCTCGTGTGGCTTGTTCTCTGTGACGATGCTTGTGAGCGTTCAATAGTTTAACCATGTCCTCCGATTCTAGTTCGCCCCCGGAGTGAGGCTTCCAGGTTTGCTACATTGTTGGGAAGGCTTCACACCTCTGACAGTAGTGACCGAGACCACCGCCCGTCAGACGCATGCTTCCGTAGAATACCTGCGGCGACACGCAGGGCTTGATCAAGATTTGCATCCAGCCAAGCAGTATCGAATGCAACTTCATGTCGCAACTAACGACCAGAGTCTCAGCCACGCCGGGCCAAGAGACGTGAATGGCGCAGCGGAACTACAAACAGCATGGTTAGGCGGCGTGAAAGTCATCATCGTCGTCGTTCCTGAACCAGTCCTCGCGGATGACGTCGGCAACCGCTGCCCACATGCCGCTGAGGTAACCTGAGAATGCGAAGCACCACGCACTGAACAGACAGAGCACCCAACGAGAGTGCGCGATGTGCTCCAAAACGGGCGGCCAGATCAGAGTCGCAACCGCTGCGCAGAGACCGAGAATCCAAAACGCACCGCTCCACACTCGCTGCCGCATCGATGGTGTCCGGTAGTGCATGATGTGTGACGCCGATTAACGATCAGAGCTCAGCCACGCCAGGCCAATGGCAATCGAATCGCACCAAGACGCTCGAACGGCGTTGCTCTGCAGCGGGATTGTTAGGCCGCTCTTCATTGGCCTGATTTTGGACCACATCAATATCTCCTTCCAACACATTATTCGTCTCGATGCGCTCACGAACGGTGTTCTGCTCATCCACTACAAAACGATAGTGGTATCGTGCAGCATTGGTCGGTTGCCAATGGAAATGTCCCCCTGAGCTTCCGTAGGATGTAGTGCGACCTGGGAGCAGATCAGACGTGCCATGGTCGAAGCTGATGAGCCGAGCATTCAAATAAAGGTCAACCTGGTACGTGCGGCCAAGAACCGTGTTCGTGCCATTGTTTCTGACAGTATAGTTGAACACCACTTTGTCTCCGACTCGAACCGGATTGGGCTTGTACGCCAAGGAAGCAGCCTCAAGATCAAAGTCTCCCGTTGATGGCGTGGTTGGCCGAGAACAGGATGACATTGCCAGGGCCAGCGCGAGCATTATCCGGATATCGTATTTAGTGCGCATTGGGCGGCCTAGACCCAAGCTCAGCACGCCGGGCCGGTGAACGTGGGACGTGGTGAGGGTTCTCGATAAACCGAAGGCGCTCCCCGGCGTTGGCTGCAGCGATTTAGGCCACATGTCGCCTCCTCAAAATCATGATGAGTGTAACAAGCACGACAGAGTAAAGCACAATGCCGACGAGCGGGCCAAACAACTGCAAAATCCCGATGCTGCCCACGTCTCCGGAACAAATGGCAAAAGCACCAAGCCGCCAACTCTGCCGTAAATCGTCCACACAGCAGTCTGAAACCAATCCGTAGCGCCATGTGAAGCTGCAGCGAGGGCGAAGTACACGACGTAGAGCACGAACTGAGCGCCGAACACCCAAGCAAGCAACCGCAGGAATGTAAATCGGCGTCGCATGAGCGGCTTTACGATCCAAGCTCAGCGACTCGGCCCGCGAGACGCGTGGATTGCAACCAGAGCGTGATGGTACGGAGAGGCCGACGGTTCATATCAAAAAGTATCCACCCACCGGCTGCGTTCGTAAAGCTCGTTAAGGTCTCCCGTCGCTGAATCGAACTCGAAAACAACCCAACGGCCACTGCCGATCGGATCGAGGCGCCGGGTGAAAGTCACAGTCACCGTGCGACCATCGTCAGACTGTGTCTTCGTCGGTGCGATGCTACTATCGTATCCGTCTGCAATAACAACTCTGCCCTACCATCGCGCTGTTTCAGAAAGCGTGTTCGCATCCCAAGAATTGCTCGCTGGACGTACCAGTCCAACTGCTCGTCAGTGAGTCGCTGACCGCTAACAAACGGCGGGCCGTCTCCGCGCGGCGGCAAAGGAGTAACGGCGGCGCGATGGTTGTCGTGGGCACAGCTTGCAACGGTCAGAAGCATCGAAACAGCAATGAGTGCACGGTGCACGGTAGTCGCCGGGCCAAAAGACGTGAACTGCGCTGCGGAACCCAACACCCTCGGCGCGCCTGCTCCGGTCAATGCTATCCTTTTTTCGTTAGGCGTCATTTGGTAATGCTCCGATAAAAGGGCTCTGCCTCTCCGTAAGCTAATGAAACGGCACGCGGCCCGGTCTGCACATTCAGCGCCCATGTGCTCGTCTGCACCAGGCTCGCCTGTCTGCCCCAACCGTCATCAAAAAGAAGTGCTCCATCAAGAGCGACGAAACTCTGCTCCGGATGAAAGGTCCACTTTCCTGTATTCGTGCGAGCCGTGCTGCCCGCGGTGAACACCTGCTCATAGCTGCCGTCGGTGCGAAGATGCAACATCTCAGTGCCATACGAACGCCGTGCTGAATATACGCCCGGAATATCAGTCGCCTTTGGCTTGCTGCACGCACAAAGCAAACAACAGAAGAAAGCGATGGTCGCAAACGTACGCATGACGCCTAGACCAGAGCTCAGCCACGCCGGGCCAAGAGACGTGAACCGCGTAGCGGAACTACCAACGCTCCCCGGCGTTGGCTGCAGCGATTTTTCGTTAGGCGTCATCATTGGACTGTAATACTGTCTCCTCCGTGGCGTGTCCACTGAGTCTTCGGCTCCGGTGTGCCGATGGCTGTGACGGCAAAGGCTGGCGCTCCGCTAACCTCCAGCCAAACCTGCTGCGTGCTGCTGGTCTGAAAATAAATCCGGCTCGCTCCAGTGCCTCCATAATACACTCGGCCCCAATCAAAAGAGCGGGGACGCATCTGGGCAATCGCGTCCTCCGCCCGCATGCCGACACGAAGCTCGCCCACGGTGCGGTAGGTAGTTCGGTGTGCAGAACAGCCCGAGAGGAGAGCGACGGCGAAGATAAATGGTGCGACGCGTGTCATGACGCCTAACATTCTAAGTCAGCTTCAGAACCGATGCCGTATTGAGAATCATACCAGGACAGTATTTTTTGCTTTCTTTTGTGTCCAGACCATTTAGGCAACGAAGGTCAATCCGTATTGCAAATGGCAAATGCATCGCATCCCCAAGGCTCTGATCGGGTCCGTGAAGTCATGAGCTTATCCGCTAGGGATCTTCACTGAGTTTCGCCCAACACCAGCAGCGCTTTGATCCCATGGCCCCAAGAAATAATATTTGAGATATTGCCCAATTCAGTCGGCGCCAAAAAAAGCGCGTGCATGAGCCAAACCAGCTTTGCCGCAGTGTGTCCGACGAAACGCCCAGGACGGCGGCCATCATTGCGCGAGACCAATTCATGCTGACCGCATCATGTTTCAATCTTTACCCTATTGGGGAGCGATTTTCCAAGAAATTGCCGTTGAGTCGCGCACGCATACCTTATGACGCGTCCAGATGCGACCCCCGGCAACCCCGCTCCCCCCCCGCCAGTGGTAAAACCTCAATCCCGATTGACTGGTACAACATGCCCATTTCAATCACGACGGATTTGCTTTGCCAATTCACGTCGGAGTACTCCGCGGCGTACTTCCACGGCGAATTTGTTCAACTGCTCTGCCGATCAAAAGGGGAGATGGAGATAACGGTGAACGTGCTTAAACAAGAGGAAACGATTTAAGGATTTGGTAGCACTTGCAGGTAGCACTTTGCCTATTCCATCGGTGCATAAGTGAAGAAACCATTGATTCTATTGGGTGGATTTGAACTGGTGGCTGGAGCCGGAATCGAACCAGCGACACAAGGATTTTCAGTCCTCTGCTCTACCGACTGAGCTATCCAGCCACTGCGGAAACAGCGGGACATTGAAGTTCTCTTCCACCGTTTTAGCAAGGGATTTCCATAAAATTTTGCGCGTGCTTCTTTGCCTTGCCTGAGAGAGGATTTGTCAGATTTTCGCCGGTAATGGATTCGCTCCTATGAAACACGAAGCATTTTCCCCGTGGTCGCGCCGCAAATTCCTGAAAACATCCGTTTGTCTGGCTGGCGCTGCTGCTGTCGAAAGCGGCTCACTGCCGGCGGGCGAATCGCCTTCCCCAGGGAAGTTCAAAGCCGCGGTCATCGGCCACACCGGGAAGGGAAATTATGGCCATGAGCTGGACGTGATCTTCAACGGGCGCTCTCCGATCGAAGTTGTGGCGGTAGCCGATCCGGATGCGGCGGGAAGGGCCAAAGCGATGGAGCGCTGCAAAGCCCTTCGTGAATACGCGGATTACCGCCAGATGTTGGAAAAGGAAAAGCCGCACTTGGTTTGTGTGGCGCCACGATGGACCGACCAGCATCACGCCATGGCGCTCGCCGCTTTGCAGGGCGGGGCGCACGTCTGCCTGGAAAAACCCTTCACTCAGACACTGGCCGAGGCGGATGATCTCCTGGCCGTGGCGGACAAGTCAGGCCTCAAAATTGCCGTAGCCCATCAGATGCGCCTCGCTCCCAGCATTCAGTTTCTCAAAAAGTCGATCAACGATGGCGCCCTCGGCCAGCTTCTGGAAATCCGCGCCCATGGCAAACAGGACAGTCGTGCCGGCGGTGAAGACATGCTGGTGCTGGGCACGCATCTGTTTGATTTGATGCGGCTCTTTGCCGGAGATGCGCTCTGGTGCACGGCGCGCATTTTGCAGGCGGGCAGGGAAGTCACGCCGAAGGATGCCAGAAGACCGACGGAAAATATCGGACCCGTGATCGGCGACGAGATCGAAGCTCACTTTGCGTTTTCCAATGGCGTCAATGGCAGCTTCACCAGCCGGGGAAGTTACCGTCAAACCGCCGGCCATTGGGGCATGCAACTGATCGGAACCAAAGGCACGGTAAGAATCCTGGCGGATGTTTACCCCAATGTGTTCGCGTTAAAGCCCGGTGACTGGGACACTGCCGGCAAAGCGGACGAATGGCGGCGCCTGGAAGGCGACCCCACCCTGGCGCTCTCAGCGTCCGAGCGCCATTTTACGTATGCCAACAAGCGCCTGGTGGATGATTGGCTGGAGAGCATTCGCGCCCATCGCGAACCGGCATGCAGCGGTCGCGTAGCGATGAAATCGCTCGAAATGATCATGGCGGTGTTTCAAGCGGGCGTTACACGCGAACGCGTCACCATTCCGATGACGCAGCGTCAGCATCCGTTGCCCCTATGAAAGCATTTCTATTCAAAGTAACTCTTTGTCTTTCCACCTGGTCTTGTGCCACAACACTGACTGCAGGGCTCGCCGACAAGACGCTCGACATTTACTGGATTGACTCGGAGGGCGGTGGCTCGACGCTCATTGTGTCGCCCCTGGACGAATCGGTCTTGATCGATTCAGGCAATCCAGGTGCGCGCGACTCCGGTCGCATCCACAAAGTCGCTCAGGTCGCCGGATTGAAGAAAATCGATCACCTGGTGACCACGCACTTTCACACGGATCATTTTGGAGGCGCGGCGGAGTTGTCCGTCCTGATCCCCATCGGCAACGTTTACGACCATGGCATTCCCGAACAGAATCCTGATAACAATCCGCGGGACACGCGCTGGCCGCTGCTGAGCAAACCTTACCGCGAGTTCAAGGCGGACCAGCGGAACGTGCTCCAGGCCGGCGAGGAGATCAAACTCAAGCAACCAGAGAACGCTCCGAAGCTTGGCCTCCGCTGTTTCGCAGCGAAGCAAAGATTCATCGCCGCACCGGCTTCAGCAACAAACAACCCGCTTTGCGCGGCGCGAACAATCAAGGATAAGGACACTTCCGACAATGCCAACAGCATCGTGCTGGTCCTCGAGTATGGGCCATTCCGCTTCTTCGACGGCGGCGATTTGACATGGAACACAGAAGGCGAACTGGTTTGTCCAATCAATCGCGTGGGGGCGGTGGATGTTTACCAGGTGAACCACCATGGCTTGGATGTCAGCAGCAACCCGATTCTGGTGCGCAGCCTGACACCGACCGTTTCGGTGATGAACAATGGCGCCCGGAAGGGGACGAGCAAGGTGGCCATGGATGCTTTGAAAGCCACGCCATCCATTCAGGCGATGTATCAGGTGCACAAAAACGTGCGCGAGGATAAGGAGAATAACACTGCCGATGAGTTCATCGCGAACCTTCCTGAAAAATGTGAAGGTCATTACATCAAGCTCTCAGTCGATCCATCCGGCAAATCCTACACGGTGAGCATTCCGGCCAATGGCCACAAGCGCGCCTTTCAGACCACAACGAAGTGACCGTGTGTAGGGGGCATTTTGAGGGGGTGTTGCCCAAATCTCGACTGCAACGTCCCGGGAGGGCGAGGCTCCTGACGAGCCCTGTTTTGCTGGTCATTTTTGCTCCACCATGGCTCGCGAGGACGCTCGCCCTCCCCTGAGATGATTTGGGCAACACACCCGCAAGATGCGCCCGTGCGGGTGCTGTGCGGTTTTTGTTTTGACGGCCCAGTTGCGATTTGGTCTATTTCCGGCGCGTCATTTCTACTGACGGACATGCACGGTTGGTTTTGCGTCCCGACAATTGCCAGAGATTGACTTGAGATGCAGCAGAACGCTCCTATGAAAACAAATCGCCGCAGGTTGATTCCCGTTTGTGCCATTTTGTTTGTTGGGTTCCCGGCCACGCATTACGCCGACGCGGTATTGCGCACCGGAGCCGGTGCAACGCCGGGAAGCATCCAGAGCATCGTCAATCAGTTTCAAAGCGATCTCGGCGGAGTTAACAACGGAGTGGGAGGCGGCCCCTTTGCCTCCGGCTTCCGGGCCATAAACTGGGATGGCGTGCCGGATGGTTCTTCGGCGCCCAACAATCTGCCCGGAACATTTTTCAACTCGACTTCTCCGCGCGGAATCGTGTTCACCACGCCAGGCAGCGGTTTTCAGGCAAGCGCGCGGGGCGTAAGCGGGACGCCTGTGAACTTTGGCAACATCGATCCGAGTTACGCCTCCACGTTCCAGACCTTCAGCGCCGAACGACTCTTTACCGCACTCAACAGCCCAATCCTCGACATCAGTTTCTTCGTGCCGGGCATGCCCACGCTGCCGGCTTACGTGCGCGGTTTTGGCGCCGTCTTCACCGATGTGGATCTTTTGGGCAGCACTTCGATTGAACTCTTCGATCAAAACAACGAGTCACTGTTCGCCGGCTCTGTTTCCACGAGTACCAATGGAGGTCTCTCCTTTCTGGGCGTTTCCTTCAACGCTGGGGAGCAGGTTCATCGCGTCACAATCAGGAGTGGCCAATCCCCGCTGGGAGCTGGCATTGTCGATGGCTCTCCCTTTGACCTGGTCGTCATGGATGACTGGTTCTTTGGTGAACCGCAGCCTGTGCCGGAACCAGGCACGCTCACATTGATCGCTTTGGCTTTGTTGGGGGTTGGCCTCGCGCGGCGCCGGTCCACGAAGCAGTAATCAGTCTCAGTGTTTTTCCAAAGCTGCGCCCAGGCGAGGAAGCAGCCCCGTAATACTTGCGACGCACCACCCAGTGCTGTAAGCATTCAACTGTGGTAAACGATGATTTTTCCGATGCAGCCCTGGTGCTCGTCGGACACGGCTCGACACTCAATGCGGAATCCAGCGCGCCGACCTATCAACACGCGGATGAAATGCGGCGGCGCGGCGTTTTCGGGCAAGTGCTGGAATGCTTCTGGAAATTGGAGCCGAGCATTGCCGGAGTGCTGCGTGGGGTCTTTGCGCCTCGGGTTTTCATCGTGCCGCTGTTCATCAGCGAAGGCTACTTTACCGAGGAGGTTATCCCTCGCGAACTGGGCTTCTGTCTTAAAGAGCAACCGGAATTTGCCCGAGTGCAGAAACGCGGCCATCAGACTCTCCATTACTGCGGTCCTGTCGGCACGCACGACAGCATGACTCAGGTGCTGCTGAGCCGCGCCAAGGAGGTCGTGGACAAGCATCCCTTTCCGCGCGCGCCGAAGCCCGCTGAGATTTCTCTCTTCATCGCCGGACACGGCACCAGCAACAACGAGAATTCCCGCAAGGCGATCGAGCGACAGGTCGAACTCATTCGCGCCACGAATCAATATGCCGAGGTGTATCCAGTCTTCATGGAAGAGGAACCTCGCGTTGGCGAATGCTATCAGATGGCGCAATCCAAAAACATCGTCATGGTCCCGTTCTTCATCAGCGATGGATTGCACTCCTACGAAGATATTCCCGCGATGCTGGGCGAGCTCGAGGGCGTGGTGCGGGAGCGTCTCAAAAGCGGCCAGCCCACCTGGCGCAATCCGACTGAGAAGAAAGGCAAACACGTGTGGTACTCCACCAGCATCGGGAGCGAACCGCGTATTGCGGAGGTGATCCTGGAGCGAGTCAAGGAGAGTTGCAGGCGGCAAATTGAAGGTTGAGAATTTTAAAGATGAAATGGCGACCTGTAGCGGGAGCCTCCAGACGCGAAGTTGTCGCTTGAAACCTGAAACCTGAAACCGGAGACTTGCCCCATGCACTGGCAAAAGATCGCGCTTGTGGGCGTTGGCTTGCTGGGTGGCTCGCTGGGATTGGCGATCAAGCGGCGTCATCTGGCCGGTCGTGTCGAAGGTTTTGTGCGACGAGAAGCCAGCATTACCGAGTGCGAAAGGCTTGGAGTGGTTGATAAGGCCCAGATCGATCTTTTCCGAGCCGTGGACAACGCCGACCTGATCATCCTGTGCACGCCGATCGCGCAGATGCGCGACCTGGCCGGCAAGATGCGGACGGCTCTTAAACCTGGGGCCCTGGTTACAGATGTCGGCAGTGTCAAAGCCAGTATCGTCCATGAGTTGGAGCCGATGATGGCCGAATCCGGAGCCCACTTTATTGGCAGTCACCCAATGGCTGGCGCCGAAAAGATGGGTGTCAGCGGCGCGCGGGTAGATCTGTTTTCGGGAGCGGTGTGTGCGATCACGCCGACAGCGCAATCCAAACCGGAGTCGGTCCGGCAATTGGAAGAGTTCTGGAAAGCCGTCGGAGGCATTCCCTTGATTCTAACGCCGGAGACTCATGATGACCTGGTAAGCCGTTCCAGCCACCTGCCGCACGTTGCGGCCGCGGAGCTGGCGAATTATGTCCTGAGCCCGATTCATCCCAGGGAGCAGGTCATGCTTTGCGCCAATGGTTTCCGGGACACGACCCGAATCGCTTCGGGCTCGCCGGAGATGTGGCGCGACATCTGCCTGGCGAACCGAAAGAACCTGACTCGCGTCCTGGGCGTGTTCATCGAGGATTTGCAGGAATTTCAACTGGCGTTAGAAAACGAAGATGTGAAAGCCATTGAAGAATTCTTCGAGACAGCGAAACAACGGCGGGATGCCTGGCGTGCGCAAAATGCCTCGCCTTCGCCGGAGTAAGCGTGAGGGCATGAGCTTAGCCCTAATGCCTTTCGGGAATTCGCCGTCGCTTGTCCTGGAGGGACATAGTGAAAATAGCCCGGCGTTTCAACGCCGGGTGGTGCGGTTCAAAAACCACCGAGTCCCGGAGGGACGAAAGAAGATCAGGTTTAAGAGCTGGATTTTCTGCCGTTTCTCCGGGACTTGTCTGTATTGTCGGCTCAACCCGGCGTTGAAACGCCGGGCTATTGTCGGATGTCCCTCCGGGACAACCCCCGGCCTGAATTCCACTGTGACCTATTACGTTCCACGCTTCACCTTTCACGAATCCGATGCCCTTGCCTGACCTCATCGAAATTGTTCTACTCGACAAGCCGGTGCGGGCCGAAATCACCGTGCCGGGATCGAAGAGCATCACGAACCGAGCGCTCGTCCTGGCGGCATTGGCCGAGGGCGAAGCGACGCTGCAGGGAGCATTATGGAGTGAGGACACGCAGATGGTGGTGGAATGCCTGCAAGACCTGGGCTTTATGGTGAATGTTGCGCCCGACCCTAATGAAACGTGTAATCGGACCATCACCGTTTATGGATTGGGCGGGAAAATTCCCGGTGGAGGCTCCAAGGAAAACCCGCTGGAACTTTTTGTCGGGAATGCGGGCACAGCGGCGCGATTCTTAGCAGTGCTGGTTTGCCTTGGGGGCGGAGTTTATCGATTGCACGGCGTAGAGCGGATGCACGAGCGTCCGCAGGCGGCGTTGTTCCAGGCCTTGCGCGAATTGGGTTATCGGATCGAATCGAAGAACGACAAGTTGCCTGTCGTGATTCAGGGGGGCGGGCCACGCCCCGGCGCGAAGTGTCGTGTGAGCATCGAAGAGAGTTCGCAGTTTGCATCGGCCTTGCTCTTGGGCGCCAGGACAGGAGGATGGACGGTGGAAGTGGTCGGCGAAAACGCGGAGGAGTCGCCGTACGTGGAGATGACAAAGGAATTGATAAGGTTGTTTCCCCGGCGCGGCGGCATTTTTGAAATCGAGCCGGACGCCTCCAGCGGAAGTTATTTCTGGGCGGTGACGCACCTTGCGCCGCGTCGCAAGCTAACGCCGGCCGCCGCAATCCTCTCAGGCGGTCGGGAACGGGCCCCGACAGAGATTGAAGAGTTTTCCGCTGTAAGCGTGGCCCACTGGCCAGTGTCCGGATGGCAGGTGGATCAGAACTTCGTGAATTTTCTCGCTCCGCCGAACGAAATCTCACGCCTCGCCGATTTGGGAGATAGCATCATGACGGCAATTATCCTTGCGCCCTTTAGTGGAAGGGCGCTGCATTTCACTGATCTTGGCCGGTTGCGCGTGCAGGAGTCTGAGCGAGTGGTTGCTCTGCGGACAGAATTAACCAGGTGTGGCGCTGAGGTATTGGAACAAGGCGATACGCTGACTGTCTTTCCTTCCTCTCAGAAACTCCACGGCGCCGAAATCGAAACCTACAACGACCATCGCATGGCGATGTGCTTTGCGATTCTGGGATTGAAAGTGCCGGGCATAAAAATCAAAAATCCGGCGTGCGTCAAAAAGACGTTTCCGAATTTCTTTCAAAAGCTGGCGACCGCCCCGCCGCATGGCCTGGGCGCAATTATTCTCGAAGCGAGCACAGGCCGAAGCCTCGCTGTAGAAGAATTATTTGCAGAATGAGCGCTCCCAATGTCACTCCTCTTAGTCGTAATCCTGCTCTTAATCTTACTCGTTACCCCCTTCCGTCTTTCGTTCGAAAAGACTGGATACTGACTTTGCAAATCTCGTGAAAACATCTCGCAGCTTTTGGCATTCGCACGGTCAACTTTTTAACGCAGAGGACGCGGAGGTTCGCGCAGAGGAACGCAGCAGACGTTTCTTCTCTGCGCCCTCTGCGAACGCCTCCGCGTCCTCTGCGTTAAAGGATGGGCAGCCGAAATTTCAAATCTCTCTGGCCAGGATTACTCTTAAGATTAACGGCCCTTTCGCCGGTCGCGTGTTGTTTCGCCTTCCACATTCCGCGTTTCCCGTTCGATGAAATCTCCCATCGTCATCGCCCTCGACGGCACGAGCGCCAGCGGCAAGAGTACCAATGCCAAGCTGGTCGCCAAAGCACTTGGCTTCGTTTACGTCGATACCGGCGCGATGTATCGCACGCTGGCCTGGTATTGCCTGCAAAAGCGCGTGGATGTCCACGATGCCAGGGCCGTCGCCGCGCTTTGCCGCAAATGGAAAACGAAACTGGAATGTGTCGAAAGTGAAGTGCGTCATGTCCGTTTGCTGGTCGATGATTACTATCCGGCAAGAGAAATCCGCACGGCCGAAACCAGCGCCGCAGTGCCTCACGTGGCAGCCATTCCCAAGGTGCGCGAGTGGATGGTTAAGAAGCAGCGTGAATGTCTCCAGTTTGGCAATCTTGTCATGGAGGGCCGCGACATCGGGACGGTCGTGTTCCCGGAAACAGAATTCAAATTTTACCTGGATGCCTGCCTGCGCGAGCGCACCCAACGCCGCGCCGCCGACGGTATCGTCGAAAATCTTGCCGCCAGGGATGAGCGCGACAGCCAACGCGCCGCGGCGCCGCTGATGATTCCGCTGGGCGCGAAGATCATCAATAATTCGGAAATGAGTTCCGAGCAGACCAGCGGTTTGATCATTACCGAAGTCAAAAGACGCCTGGCGGGAAAAAAATGATGGAGGTCACAAGCCGGACGTCAGGGGCCGATGGATGCCAGCAATCGGAAGGTTTCGCCGGCGAGCCGGGATGCCTGGGGCCGCTCCTATGAATCCAGTTTATTTTACCTGCTGGAGCCTGGCCCGACTGATCTTTGCCGCTTACTTCCGCTGGCGCGTTTACCACTCCGAGCGAGTCCCATTGAAAGGCCCGGTTATCCTTGCTTCCAACCATGCCAGCTATCTGGATCCGCCGCTGGTCGGAGCGGGGTTGAAGCGAACCATCAATTATTTGGCCCGAGCTTCCTTGTTTCGTTTTCCAGGTTTTGGCGCTTTGCTGCGTGGATGCCACGCGGTGCCCGTCGAGCGGGATGGTGGTGGAGCCGCCGGGCTCAGGGCGATTCTGGAACGTCTGCTGGCGGGCGAGGGCATCATCTTATTTCCAGAAGGCACGCGCACTTATGATCGTAAGTTGCAGCCAGCCCATTCCGGCATCGGTTTGACGGTCATCAAGTCAAACGCGCCGGTGGTGCCCACGCGGGTATTCGGCACTTATGACGCTTTCGGCAGGCATATGCGTTTTCCGCATCCGCGCCGCGTGGCCGTGAAGTACGGGGAGCCCATTTACTTTGAAACGTATCGCACGGAAGCCAGGACGTGTTCCAAGCAACGGCTGAAGGAGATTTATCAACAGGTGGCGGATGACATCATGACGGCGATTGCCAATCTCAAGGAGGGCAACGATTAGGTAAGTTAAGAATTGGCCATCCCGACAGCCTGAGACAGGTCGGCCAAACCCGCTGCCTGAAGCTTCTCCCCGAGGCCGCGAATGATTTGCTTGACCAGTCCCGGACCTTCGTAAACCAGCCCCGTATAAATCTGAACAAGCGATGCCCCGGCCAGGATTTTTTCCCACGCATCATCCGCGCTGAAAACGCCGCCTACGCCAACGATCCGCAATGAGCCCTTTGTCTGCCGATGGAGATGGCGAATGATTTCAGTGCTTCGATTGCGCAAGGGGCGTCCACTCAGTCCACCCGGTTCGGCATAAATACGCTGCAGGTCCGCATCGCTGGTTTTCGGGCGCGCGACCGTGGTGTTGGTCGCGACAATGCCGGCAATGTTTCTGGGGCCGGCCAGTTCGAGAATTTCATCCAGGGCCTCGAAGGAGAGATCCGGAGCGACTTTAACCAGGATGGGCTTTGCACCACGCGCGGCGTCGAATATAGGCTGCGCGGCAGCCGAGGGGTTGCCGGGTTGATTGATTTCCTGGAGCGCCGCCAGAATTTCATCCAGCGCGCTCTTGTCCTGGAGTTGGCGCAGATTCGGCGTGTTGGGGGAACTGACATTGACCACAAAGAAGTCGGCATAGGGCTGGAGCACTCGAAATGAACCGGCGTAATCGTCGGCTGCCCTTTCCAGGGGCGTGATTTTGGATTTGCCCAGATTGATGCCAACGGGATGTTTCGGCCATCGATCCAAAGCCCGCCATCCGGCCAGTCTTCGAGCGACGGCTTGTGCGCCGGGATTGTTAAAACCCATGCGGTTGACGAGCGCTTCGTCAGACACCGCGCGGAACATTCGGGGCTGCGGATTGCCGGCCTGCGGATGCCAGGTGACGCCACCCAGTTCGGTGAAACCAAAACCCAAAGCGGCCCAGGCCGGCAGAGCGGTGGCATACTTGTCCATGCCAGCGGCGAGCCCGATCGGATTGGGAAAAGTCAAACCGAATAGCTCCACGGGCAGTCGCGGCGCCTCGAAGAACGATTCGAACATCTCGCAAAACACTTCGTGACGACTTGCCCAACCCAACGCTCGCAACGTGCGATTGTGAATCTCCTCCGAGTCCTGCATGAAGAGCAGGGGACGGATGCACGCTCGGTAAAACCAACTCACCAGAGTCATAATGGACGGCGCGCAGTGAATCGTGAATGTGGAATTTGTCAACCAACTGGTTCTGTGCGTGCCGAAGGTCCAAACCCATCCCAACAGTTCGGGGGACGTTGATTTTCAGGGAGCCATCGCGGATACGGCGCCAATTGGCGAGTGCCGCGCGGAAATTTTTTGCAATTTGGCTGCGCGTGCCGCAATCTCTTCGTATGACTCAACCGCTCACGTTATGCTTATACGAGCGACTCCTGCCAGGCGGCCAGTTGGTAAACCGGCTTCAAGACCTTGGCTACCGCGTGCAGTCAATAGCCGATCCCGCCGGGCTTGCCGAACAGGCCGAACATGAGAAGCCGCTGCTGGTAATGGCTGATTTGGAACCGCGACAAAACCAAGTCTGTGAAGCCATCGCCACGCTAAAGAAGAATTCTGCCACCTCCCACATACCTGTCATCGCCTTCGCCTCCGCCCGCAACACCGTCCTCCAGGAGGCCGCTCGCACCGCCGGCGCGACTCTGGTCGTAAATGATTCGGCCATTCTCGTGCATCTGGATCAGTTTTTGGAGCAGGCGTTGCAGGTGGACTGATTTCCGCAAGGATCCGATGATGACTTCCACGTCCACTTTGACCGAACTTCCGACTGTGAAGTTGAATCAAGGCATTCATGTGATGCACTTGTTTTATCGCCTGGATCGTGTGCGGTGGGCGCAATTGCCGGCCAGCGAATCACATCAAAGCCGGGCCCGTCTGGAAACGCTTTGATCCGCCCACGCCGCTTCTTCTCATCCGCGCCTGACGACCTATGCCAACATCTGCGGCAAAGCGGATCTGGTTTTCATGTTGCAGGCAGCGGACCTGGCGACGATCGCCCAGTTGCACCGCGATGCCGAACACTGCTTTCCGGCGGGAGTCTTGGAACGAGTGTTCAGCTACTTAAGCGTGACGGAGTTGACCGAATACATGCCAACGGACGAGGACAACCGCCGCCTTCTCATCGAGCAGGAGAAGCTTCAGCCCGACACCGAGGCTTATAACAAGCGTTGGGCAGAGTTGAGCAAACGGAAAGCCGAGTATGAGCAGTACCGGCTTTACCCCGAACTGCCGGATTGGGAAGTAATGGGCTTCTATCCGATGAGCAAACGCCGTCAAGGCGGCGATAACTGGTATATGCTCGACTTCGCAACACGAAAACGTCTGATGGGCGGCCACGCTCGAGTCGGGCGCAAATTTGCCGGTCGCGTCAGCCAACTCATCACCGGCTCCACGGGCTTGGATGACTGGGAATGGGGTGTGACTTTGATGGCCCACCAGTTGGATGCGCTCAAAGAGATCGTTTACGAAATGCGTTTTGATGAAGTCAGCGCGCGCTTTGGAGAATTCGGGCCGTTCTACATCAATCTCCGGCTGAGTCCGGCGGGGCTGTGGATGCATCTGCACCTCTAAGCTAAGCCTAATGACTTTCGGAAATTCAGACAGTTGTTTGTCCCTATAAGGGACGTCCGACAATAGCCCGGCGTTTCAACGCCGGGTTGAGCCGACAATACAGACAAGTCCCGGAGGGACGACAGAGAATCCAACTCTTAAACCTGATCTTCTTTCGTCCCTCCGGGACTCGGTGGTTTTTGAACCGCACCACCCGGCGTTGAAACGCCGGGCTATTTTCACTGTGTCCCTCCGTGACAAAGGACGGCTAATTCCCGAAAGGCATTAGGGCTAAGCCGGGACAATGCAATAGGAGCGCAGGCGAGACGTCCGCGCTCCTGTCGACTAGTTTCGTAGAGGAGGCGTTGCGTCCGCCCGCGTTAGCTTTCCCCCGGATTATTCTTCGTTGCTGCTGAGCTTGGCCAGCACGCTAAAGTCTTCCAGTGTGGTGGTATCGCCCTTGATGTCCACGCCGGCGGCGATTTGTTTGAGGAGCCGGCGCATGATTTTTCCGGAACGCGTCTTGGGCAGAGTCTCAGCGAAACGGATATCGTCGGGCTTGGCCACGGCTCCAATTTCCTTGCCGACATGATTGCGGAGTTCGTCCCGCAGGCCTGGCTCGGTCTTCACGCCGCCCTTCAAAGTTACGAAAGCCACCAGGGCCTGACCTTTGAGCTCATCGGGGCGTCCCACGACAGCGGCTTCCGCCACCTTTTGATTGCTGACCAGGGCGCTTTCCACCTCCGCCGTGCCGATGCGATGACCGGCCACGTTCAGGACGTCGTCGATACGCCCCACAATCCAGAAGTAACCATCCTCATCCTGCCGGCAACCATCACCGGTGAAATAACTGCCCTTGACTTCGCTCCAGTAAGTTTCCTTGTAACGCTGCGGATCTCCCCAGATGCCGCGCAACATGCTGGGCCACGGTTTGCGAATGACCAGTTTGCCGCCGGTGTTGCGCGGAACGACTTTGCCTTTGTCATCGACCACTTCAGGCAGCACGCCGAACATGGGCAGCGTGGCCGACCCTGGCTTGGTGGCAATGGCTCCCGGCAATGGCGTGATCATCATGCCTCCGGTCTCGGTCTGCCACCAGGTATCCACAATGGGACAGCGTTTGCCTCCGATGACTTCACGGTACCACATCCATGCCTCAGGATTGATCGGCTCCCCAACCGTGCCCAGGAGTCGCAAGGAACTTAAGTCATGTTAGCGGGGCCATTCCTTGCCCCATTTCATGAAAGCGCGGATGGCCGTGGGGGCCGTGTAGAGAATGTTCACGCCGTATTTTTCCACAATGCGCCAGAAACGATCCGGCTCGGGCCAATTGGGCGCCCCTTCGTACATGAGGCTGGTCGCCCCGTTCGCCAACGGCCCATAGACGACGTAGCTGTGGCCGGTTACCCAGCCGATATCCGCGGTGCACCAAAAGACATCCGTCTCGCGCAAATCGAACACGTACTTGTAGGTCAACTTCGCGACCAGCAGATAGCCGGCGGTGGTATGCAGGATGCCTTTGGGTTTGCCGGTGGAACCACTGGTGTAAAGAATGAACAACGGCGCCTCACTGTCCATTTTTTCCGCCGGACAGTCCGCTCCGACCTCCTGGAGCTCTTCGTGCCACCAGACATCGCGTCCTGCCTGAAGGTGCACTTCATTCTGGGCGCGCCGCAGGACAATGACCTTCTCGATGGTTTTGGCCAAACGATTCGCCGCGGCGTCCCTCAAGAGGAGCGCCTCGTCCACGTTCTTCTTCAACGGAACGATCGCGCCTCGACGGTAACCACCATCCGCCGTGATGACCATCTTCGCTTGTGAATCGAAAATCCGGTCGGCCACCGATTGCGCGCTGAACCCGCCGAACACGACCGAGTGAACGGCCCCGATGCGCGCACAAGCCAGCATGGCAATGGCCGCTTCGGGCACCATCGGCAGGTAGATGATGACCCGGTCGCCCTTGCGGAGTCCGTTTCGTTTGAGGACATTGGCGAAGCGGCAGACTTCACGGTGAAGCTGTTTGTAGGTGAGTGTCCGCTCTTCACCCGGTTTGCCGTCCACGGCCAGTTCGCCTTCCCAAATCAAAGCCGCTTTGTTGGCAGCAGGCGTATGGAGGTGCCTATCCAGACAATTGACGCTGACATTGAGCTTGCCGCCGAGAAACCATTTGGCGAACGGTATCTTCCATTGCAGCACCTTTTTCCACGGCTTGAACCAGACCAGTTCGCTCCGAGCCTGCCGGCCCCAAAACTTCTCCGGCGAACGAATGGATTCGTCGTAGAGCCGGCGATATTGGGCGAGCGTGTTGATGCGGGCATCTTGCGCAAATTCCTTCGACGGTCGAAAGACGCGCTTTTCCTGAAGAACGGAGGTAATGCCGGTAGAAGGGGCGGGTTTAGTATCAGCAGGCATAAGAATTACGAGAAATGTTAGGCGAAGTTTTCGTTGAAGTTCAAGCTTTAGCTTGTGATGGCTTTCACGTGCCCCCGAGTCGGTTGGGATCGGAGTTTAAACTCCAACGCGGCTGCAAGTTACGCACGCGGATGGAATCGTCGATGCATCTCGCGCAGCCGATTTCCCGTCACGTGCGTATAAACCTCCGTCGTGCTGATACTGGCGTGGCCGAGCAGTTCCTGAATCACGCGCAAGTCCGCTCCGTGATCCAGCAGGTGCGTGGCAAAACTGTGCCGCAGCATATGCGGGGTGACATTGCGCGCAATGCCTGCCAGACGCGCGCGCTGTTTGATGCGAAGCCAGAGCGTGACGCCTGAAAAAGGAGTGCCTCGCCTGGTTAAAAAGACATTGGCCGGCGAACGCCTGGTGACCAGCCTGGGACGGCCAGTTTCCAGATAGCGTTGCAGGGCAGCCACGGCTTTGCGGCCCAGGGGCACGACCCGTTCCTTGTTGCCTTTGCCAATGACGTTGACGAACCCGGCCTCCAATTGGAGTTGTTCCAGCCGGATGTTGCGAAGTTCGGCCAGACGCAGGCCGGACGCATAAGCCAATTCCAGCATCGCCTGGTCACACAAGGTTGCAGGCGTCCCCGGAATGATCGGTCTCAACAATTGCTCGATTTCGGCGTTCGTGAGCGCTTTGGGCAGGCGTTTCCAGCGGCGTGGCAACGCAAGATTCTCCGCCACATTCAGCGGCAGCAGTTTTTCATTTTCAGCGAAACGATAAAAGGCGCGCAGGGCGGCGATTTCAAGATAAAGACTCTCGGAACTGAGCTTCTGGCCAGAATTGCCTCCATTGGCCAGGGCGCGTTCGCGCTCGTGCTGAAGAAAGGCCATCAGGTGCGGTGAATTCACCTCGCGCCAATCGGCAAGCTGATGCGCAGCCGCCCAGGAAACAAACTTGCCCAATAACGCGGCGTAAGTCTTCTGTGTGTTCTCGGACTGGCCGCGTTCGTTGCGAAGATATTGCAGGAAATCTTCGACGAGGTTTTGCATCCGTGCTGGCTTTAACTGACTCACAGCTTCCTGCCAGTCAGTTGCTCGTAGGCTTCCAGATATTTCCTCTGGGTCTTCTCAACCACATCAGGCGGCAGCACCGGGCCGGGTGACGTTTTGTTCCAGGACAACGACTCGAGATAGTCGCGGACAAATTGCTTGTCGAAACTGGGTTGACTGCGTCCGGGCTGGTAAAGATCGGCAGGCCAAAAGCGTGAGGAATCCGGCGTCAGCACTTCATCGATCAAAATCAGTTGCCCGTCGAACAAGCCAAACTCAAACTTGGTGTCGGCGATGATGATGCCGCGCTGGCGGGCATAGGCGCGGCCATCCTGGTAGAGCTTGAGACTGGCCGCCCGAGCCTGTTCGGCAATGTCTTTTCCGGCAATCTGCGCCGCTTGCTCGAACGAAATGTTTTCATCGTGACCGGTCTCGGCCTTGGTCGCGGGCGTGAAAATCGGTTCGGGCAGCTCGCTGGATTCCTCCAGGCCGGCCGGCAGTTTGAGGCCGCAAACGGTCTGTTGTTTGCGATACTCCTGCCACCCGGAACCAGCCAGATACCCGCGCACGACGCATTCGATAGCCAGTGGCCTGGCTTTCTTAACGATCATGCTGCGGCGCGCCAGTTGCGCCGCGAAAGGCTTGAGTTGAGAAGGCAACGGATCCTCGGCGCGCGCGAGCAGATGATTGGGCACCGAGGCGGCGAACCGGTCGAACCAGAAGAACGAGATCTGCGTGAGCACTTCGCCCTTTCGGGGAATGCCATTGGGCATGACGACATCGAACGCCGAAATACGGTCGCTGGCCACCATCAGCAAGCAGTCGCCCAGGTCAAAGATTTCGCGGACCTTGCCGCTCTTGATTTTTCGGATGCCAGGCAAATCGATTTCAAGAAGTGGTTCGTTTGTCATGGGAGAAAGCATGAATTGCGAATGAGAGAATTCAAATCACAAATTGCTGCGCAGTCACGAAGATGCGGCGTTGTTGTTACTGACATAAAAAGGGACGGCTTCACGGTGTCAGCTTATCTGGCTTCTGTGCCTGAGCGCGGATTCAGCTTCTGCGGATCCACCACCACGTGTTTGATTCGCTGCCGCTTCCACGTGTAGGTGATGTGAACCAGACCATCGCGCGTCTGAATGACGGCGGGATAGGAATACTCGCCTGGCTCAGCTTCCAACTCGAGGACCGAAATCCAAATCCTGCCTTCGTTCGAGAGCGCGACATTCAGTGGTGTGCGCCCTTGGATGGTGTGATTGTAAACAAGCAGGTGCCGGCCATCTTTCAGGGTCACAGCATCGATGCCGGCATTGGGATTAGGCAGCGAACTCGGTTCCATGGCAGACCACGTCTTCCCATGGTCATCTGACCAACACTCGGTGATTTTCTTTTGTTTGCTCCGGCAAAGGAGCTGCATTTTCCCTTCCGGATGGACAAGGATCGTCGGTTGAATGGCGCCAAACTCATGGCCGTCGTTGAGCGCCTCCGTTTTCGTCCAGGTAAGGCCCAGATCGGATGTGCGCTCCAAATGAATGCGCCAGCCCGCATGCTCGGTGCTGGACGGACAGAGCAACGTGCCGTCTGCCAATTGAACCGGCTTGTTCTTGATCGGACCCAGAATTCCATCGGGTAACGTGCGGGGCTTGGACCAGGTCTTTCCATTGTCTTTCGATGAGATCAACATGCCCCACCACCGGGAAGGACTTGGCCCGACTTTGTAGAAAAGCAGCAAGGGCCCTTCCCTGGGCTGAAACAGAACGGGATTCCAGCGAGGATGACGTTTCGAACCATCGCCTTGCGCGCCGTTGGCAACTTCCACTGGCGCCGACCAGCCTTTGCCGTCACGGCGCGACGCCCAGATGCCGACATCGGAATTGCCTTCGTCAGTCCCGCCAAACCATGCAGCCACCAGGCCCTCTGCCGTCTCAGCCAGGGTCGAAGCATGACAGGACGGAAAGGGCGCCCGCTCATAGATGAATTCGCTCTTGATAGTCGCTTTGGGTTGAACTGATTTTTCCCCGGATGTCGTTTGCGCGAATAAGACATCGCCCGTGACGAGGGGCGCGAAAATTACGAGCACGACCAACAGTCTGAAGGCGCGTTTCGAATTCATTTCTTTGGCTGCGTGACCATCGGAAAGTCATCCGTGCGAAAAGGCGAAGCGGGCAGACCTTCTTTGTTCCACAGGTTGACCACCGGGTAATCTGCCCACCCGTAACGAACAGCCACCGGTTTCTGGACTTGCGGGCTGCTCACCACCACCTTGTCATCCTGAATGTCCGCCTTGGCCCCGACGAATTTCTTATCCTCACCCGCGATGGCAAAGCCCGTCAAGGAGACCTCGATCCGGCCTGTTCGCGTGTCATAGGTCACCGCTTGTTTATCCTCTTTTGCGTTCTCTGATTTTCCAGGCAAAGGCCCGGCTGCCAAACCGCTGCCGACGTGGTCAAAACGAAGGATGGCCTTATCATCCTTGACCTTCATGCTCCTGTAAGTGGGACCGGAATAGACAATATCCTCACCATAAGCAATCGCTCGCGCGGCCAATGCCAGCCGCGCGCCAACCGGCTCTTTCTTCTTTGGGTGAATGTCTTTTTCATCGCCGACATCGGTAATGACGGCCATGCCGACGTTCGGCAACGCCTTTGTGGCGAGGAGTTGTGCTTCGCGAAGTTCGGCCCAGGAGCTTTCGCCTGGTTCTGGTTTGATTTGCATGAAAGGCGCCAGTTGAACCGCCAGAAACGCGAAATCTCCCTGACCCCAATCGCGCCGCCAATTCTGAATCATGTCCGGAAACAGAGTGCGATACTGGTGAGCGCGCCCGGCATTCGATTCGCCTTGATACCAGATCGCCCCTTTGATCGCGTAAGGAATCAGCGGGGCGATCATGCCGTTGTAAAGCTCGGCCGGCTTCCATGAGGCGCTTGGCCGGCGTTTCGTGAATGGCTTGCCCTCCTTCTTCGCCTCGGTCTGTTCCTGCTCGAACTGGGCGAGGGCGTCTTCGTACTTCTGCCTGGCGGCGTCATAGGCCTCCAGGATGTCGCGTTTGTAATCGGCATGGGCTGCCAGAACGCGCTCGCTCATCCAGACGTCTGCAGGCGAACCGCCCCAAGAGGTGTGAATGATGCCGACGGGCACCTTGAGCGCCTTTTGCAGATCGCGCGCGAAATAATAAGCCACGGCGGAGAAGTTCGACGTGCTGCCGGGATGGCATTCCTGCCAGGAGGCGTTGACGTCGTCCTGCGGCTCGTTGGCCTTCAATTTTGGCACCGTATAGAGGCGCACCATCCCATTCATCGTGGCCGGAATCTCCTTCTCCGGCTGATAGGACGCTCGCATCGGCCATTCCATGTTCGATTGGCCGCTGGCAATCCACACCTCTCCGACAAAGACGTTGTTGAGCACGATGCTGTTCTTGCCAGTGACCTTCAGTTCGTCCGGACCTCCGGCTCTGGCCTTCTGCAGACGCGCCATCCATTTGCCATCTTTGGCCCTGGTGACCACTTTTTGATCACGGAATCGGATCGTGACTTCCTCATCGTTGTCTGCCCAGCCCCAGATCGGGATCGAGGCATCGCGTTGCACAACCATGTGGTCGGAGAAAAGTCCGTGCAGTTTGACATCAGCCTGCGCACGGAGCGCGCCGCCCAAAAGGATGAAGGCAAAACAAAACGAAGCTTGGAGATGAAGTCGTGAAATCATGGGGCCTAGTGCAATGCAAGCGCTGACGGGCGTCAATCTGGAAGTTCCGGCGGGGCGGATTGCGCAAGAGATCGGTTACAAGACCGGGTCTAGCGTTTGGAATAGCGGATGGATAAATCCACGAACTCGCCAGGAACCACGTTCATGCCCGCGGGAACTGTGACCAGAATGGGCAGTCCGAATTCCACACGATTGGAATCAATTGAAAGCAGGGCCGGATTAATCATTTCCATCTGAGTGCCCACTTTTATGATGGGCGCGCTGGCAATCTGCCGCTTTTGGTTGCGGGTGCTGACGATCACCGTATCGTTGGTGGTGGGGATGAGCCGGACCGGCTGGCGGACATAACCGACAATGCGGTTCGAATCCGGCGCGCTGATCACAAGGATGGGCTCGCCCCGAACCACCTTTTCCCCCGCCCGCCGATAAATGATGCTCACCACCCCATCGATCGGAGCTTTGAGGGTTGTTGGTTTCAAAGTCGCTTGCAACTCCGCTTCCTGCGCCCGGATGGCTTCGTCCACGGCACTGGGACTGCCAGTAGCCTCGGGAGGCCGCTGAAAATCGGCGAGCGTCTTTTCCAGTGCCTTGATGAACTCGCCACGGTTTTCCATCTCCGAACGGTAGCCTTCGAAGGTCGCTTTGGCGATTTCCAGTTGCAAAGGAGACTCGATTTTCCCGTCGAACAACGATTGCGTCTGCCTTAACTGATTGGAAGCCACGATCATGTTATGGAAAGCCAGCTCCCGGTCCACTTTGGCGCCCAGCAGGTCCATTTTGAGCTGCTCATAGCTCTGGTCGTTGCGGACCTCGTCCAAATTCATCCGTGCCTGCAGCAGTTTCAGGTCTGCCCGAATGCGTCCGAGCGACTTGGCGATGAAATCCGGATCGGCAGTCGTCACATGGCCGAGTTCCTGATCTTGAACGACCGTGTCAAATCGACTGACCAGCAACTTGGTGACCTCGCCATCCTGGAGGCTGATGACGTTAGCCTGGATGGCCTCCACCTGGCCCACAACGCCGGAGGGCTGAACAAAATTGCGCCACATCAGGGCTACCGCCAGCAAGATGCACAGAAAGACAAGCAACGGCAAGACCTGGATGCGAAACTCGCGCCAACGCTGCGCGGCCGGTGTAGGAATAGGAGGGAGCGGGTCCATGGTTAAAGTTCCGATTCATCTTCAGCCAGCATACTGGTGACGCGCGACACGCCGCTGACCTGGCGCAATTCACTCAGCAGGTCCTCCACCCGCTTGGAATCCCGCAGCAGGAGGCGGTAGGAAAGATCGGTTCCCTCGTAACCTTCATGCGAACGCTGACTGGCCAGGTGGGCTTTCCAACTGTGCCGGTCCAGGATGCGTCGCAGGTCGATTAGTTCCTTGACGGCACGCGACCAGTGCAAATTGACGATCACATCATAGCGGTGGCGGCTGCCAAAAGAGGTGTACCACAAATAAAGCATCGCCATCGAAACCAAAGCGCAGCCAATGATGGCACTGGCAAACTTTTGTGTGCCAGTGGCCATGCCGATGACGATGACGGTCAGCACGTAGGTCGTATCCAGGGTGTCCCGCAAAATGTTGCGGAAGCGGACGATGGCGAAAACGGCCATCATGCCGAAGGCAGTAATGAGATTGTTCGACAGCACCATCATCACCAGGCTGACAATCGTCGGCATGATGATGAGCGCGTTGACGAAGGAGCGCGAATAGGACAGCCCGGAATGCGTCAGCATATAGACCCACGCGAGGATCTGCCCCGAGGCAAAGGCAATGAGCAGTCCCAGGATCATCGCCGGCCAGTTGGGCGGAGCCGCGCCAAAGTCGCCGTATAACAACCAGGAAAAGTCCATTATCGTGTGCTTTTGTGAATTAAAGACGACTCTTCAGATTTGGAAAGCAAATTGTAACCGTTCACAAAGCAAAGTTGGTATCGACCTCATCTCCGACCAGAATCGCCCGCCGTGGATCCAGCCGGTACTCGCCCAATTGCGCCACCCCATCCACATATTTGGCCGCTCCACATTGGCGGAGGCCAAAGACGCGCACCAACTCGCCAAACCAATTCGGAAAGCGATTGGTAAACTTCAGTTCCAGCACGATGTCCTTTCCCCAGACCAGAATGGGATGCCTCAGCTCCGTCGAAAGCCGCGCCGTCAGCTCCGGTTCCGAGCGCACTTCGCGGTCCATGGTCAGGCGGGCCGAATTATCATCGTGAGGCACATAGGCCTCGCGCAGATAGCCAATATGCACTTTGGGAATGGCGCGGATGCCATTCATCCGGTGGCAGAATTCCTGCAGCGCCATCAGGTGCTTGGGATCTTTGGAAACCAGGTGCGACTGTTCGGGAATATGTCCTGCCAGCAACCAGTCCACGGCGTCACGACGCACACCGCCACGCCGCTTCTGAATGCAATTGTTCATGCGGCGTTTGATCTCGAAAAACACCGGGCTGTCCGGATGGCTGTTGTAAAAGCGCAGGCGAAGTTTGAAGCGGTTTTTGTCACCGTTAATCGTGCTCCAGTAAAGCTTCAAGTCGGGGGAATCGAGATAAAGGCTGTGGACCGGATAGGAATAGTTAGGCTTGCCGACACCATTCTCGTCCAGCTCCAGATAAGAGCGGACGAACTCGCGGACTTGGAGAGCCTGCTCCTCAGAAATGATATATTTCTGCTCGAAGCGCGAGGCCTGCATCTTGTCTTTGCCCATACAGTTACCTCAAGTTGCCTCTGCTCAGAACGTCACGCCTGCTGCTCGTCATGGTTGAACACTATTTGTCACTTAAAATTCACCCTGTTGTCAAGTTCTGCCATGGCAGGCCCAAAGCCCTTTCACAGGTTGATTTCAATCTAAAAAGAATATCCGGCCATCGCGATTTTATGCAAGTCACACGGAACAGGGGACTCCCGAAGAGCCGACAGGGTACTTTTCGGGGCAGCATCGCCGCATGGCCGGGCCATTTTGGGTTTGACCTCTGCAGGGGCTCTTTAGCGCCGGCGTTGCGACAAATGCACCGTCTTCACACATCACAAATCGTCACACCCTGCTTCAGCGACGCCAGCACGTCCGGGCGCTTGGGAATGAATTCCTGAGCCACATACCCGTTGAATCCGGTGTCCACGATGGCCTTCATCACGGCCGGATAATAGATTTCCTGGGTGTCATCGATTTCATTCCTGCCCGGCACGCCCCCCGTATGGTAATGAGCGATATACGGATAGCTCTTCTTAATGGTCGCGATCATGTCCCCCTCCATGATCTGCATATGGTAAATATCGTAGAGAAGCTTGAATCGGTCCGAGCCGACGCGCTTGCACAACTCCACGCCCCAGGCCGTGTGGTCGCACTGATAATCCTTGTGATTCACTTTGCTGTTGAGCAGTTCCATGACGATGGTCACTTTGTGCTTCTCCGCCGTCGCGATGAACTTTTTGATCCCAACGGCGCAATTCTCGATGCCTTTCTCATCATCCTGGCCCCGACGATTGCCGGAAAAGCAAATAATGTTCGGATAGCCAGCCTGGGCTACGGTGGGAATCGTTTGCTCCATGAACTCGCCAATCTTGTCGTGGTTCTCCAAACGGTTCAGGCCATTCTCAATACCGCCCGGCACGCCACTGACCATCGCGCAGACCAGATCGTGTCTCTTCAAGATCGGAAAGTCTTCAACCTTGAGCAGTTCGATCGAGCGCAGGCCCATTTCTTTACCCGCCTGGCAAAGCTCTTCCAGGCCAACTTTGGGATAGCACCATTTGCACACGGAATGATTGATGCGGCCTTTAAGTTTGCCGCCCGCCGCCGCTTCCGCCGCGCTCAGGCGCCTGGATAAGGCGGCTGCCACTGCGGCACCGCCGATTACTGTGCCGATGGCAGAACGTCGAGTGATGCTCGTTTTCATGTCTTTCAACAGGATTGAAGGTTTAAGGTCGGTTCACATTTGTGTTGGTCGATTCAGCTAATACACAAAACCAGTAAGACCGTCAAACGCCAAAGCGGTTACAGGCCGTTTGTGGTTCGCGCTCTCCCCTATTCAAAGCTGATTTCCACCTCGGTTGCCCGAGCTACTTTCGCTCTTTACCGCCCGTGTGCCCCCGCTAAAGTGAAGTCAATTCAAACCACAGACCGGCTATTATGAACGCGAAGATGCAATTCACCCTCAATGGCAAATCCCAGCGCCTCTCCACGGAATCGCGGCGCACGTTGCTCGACGTGCTGCGGGAAGACCTCGATCTGACCGGCACAAAATACGGTTGCGGCGAAGGCCAATGCCGCGCCTGCACCGTTTTGATCGATGGCAAGCCTGTTCGCTCCTGCCTCACGGAAGTAGGCGAAGTCGAAGGCAAGAAAATCGAAACCATCGAAGGCCTGGCGACGGACGGCAAGCTGCACCCGGTCCAGGAAGCGTTCGTAAAGGAAGGCGCCATGCAATGCGGCTATTGCGTGCCCGGAATCGTGCTCACGACGGTCGCGCTCCTCAAACGCAATGCCAGTCCGACGCGAGAACAAATCGTCGAAGCGTTGAACGGGAACATTTGCCGCTGCTGCGGCTACGGCAACATCCTTGAAGCCGTCGAGCGCGCCGCGCAACTGACGAAGGAGGCCAAATGAATACGCGATTCAACGAACAGCAACTGGAATTCCCGGAGCCGGAACGTTACGAACTTCACGAAGGGCCATTTTATCATTTCGAGGTGACGCGACGCGGATTCATCCAGGTGCTCGGCGCGGGTGTTCTCATCTCCGTGGCGGTGCCGCCTCTTTTCGCGCAACGCGCCGGGCGTGGCGGAGGAGGAGGCCCGACCAATCTCGCCCAGCGCCTTCACATCGGCGCCGATGGCACCATCACCGTCCTGACCAGCAAGGTCGAAGTCGGCCAGGGTTCGCGCACGCAACTCACCCAGGCGGCGGCGGAAGAACTGCATCTCCCCGTGGAAAAGACTCGCTTCATCATGGCGGACACCGATGTTGTGCCCGATGACGGTGGCACTGCGGGCAGCGGCACCACCCCGAGGTCCGTTCCCGCCATTCGCAGAGGCTGCGCCGCCGCGCGCCAACTGCTAATCGATACCGCCGCAACTGCCTTCAACGTCGATGCGAAGACGCTGTCTGTCCGCGACGGAAAAGTGGAAGGACTCGGCGCGGGCCAATCCTTCAGCTACGCGGACCTCGCCAGCGAGAAGCATTCGAAGGCGCTTCAGCGTGAAATCGGTTCGGGCGTTAGCCTTGCCGAAGTCAAGGAATGGAAGGTGCTCGGAACGCCTGCAGCTCGCGTTGGTGCCAGAGAAATCGTCACAGGCACCCATCGATACCCTTCGGACATCCGCCGTCCCGCGATGCTTTACGGCAAGGTGCTGCGGCCCGTTTCCTACGGCGCAAAGCTCGAAGAGATTGACCTCGGGCCCGCCCAGAAAATTCCCGGCGTGTCTGCGATTCGCGATGGCGACTTCGTCGGATTTGCCGCGCCGACTTCGTTCGACGCCGAGCGTGCCCGTGACGAAGCCGCGAAAACGGCCAAATGGAAAACCGCCCCGCATCCGTCCAGTGACGAACTCTACAGTTACCTCCGCTCTCAGGCGTCGCCCCGCTCCCGTCCCGAGAAGCGCGGCACACCCGAGGAAGCGTTCCAGACGGCCGACAAAGTCCTGCGCGAGACCTATCAGATTGCTTACATTCAACACACCCCGATGGAACCGCGCGCCGCCGTGGCCGAATGGAACGAGGGCAAGCTGACGGTTTGGACCGGCACCCAGCAGCCATCGCGCGTGCGGCAGGACCTGGCCAACGCGTTTCAGCTTTCGCGCGAGCGCGTGCGTGTCATCGTCCCGGACACAGGCGGCGGTTTTGGCGGCAAACACTCCGGCGAGGTGGCGGTCGAGGCAGCCCGCCTGGCGAAGGCCGCGAACAAACCGGTCTCTGTGCGCTGGAGTCGCGAGGACGAATTCACCTGGGCCTACTTCCGTCCTGCCGGAGTCATTGACGTCGCGGGCGGCCTCGATGCCAAAGGCGCTCTCGTGGCGTGGGAGCACGTGAACTTTAACTCTGGCAGCTCCGCTATCGGCACGCCTTACGCCATTCCGAACGCCGCCACGGAATTCAAGTCGTGCGATCAACCGCCCTTGCGCAGCGGGTCGTATCGCGCACTGGCCTCCACCGCCAATGCCTTCGCGCGCGAGTCGTTCATGGACGAACTGGCGGCAGCGGCCGGCGTCGATCCGCTCCAGTTTCGTCTTCGCCATTTGACCAACGACCGTTTGCGCGCCGTTCTCACCGCGGCCACGGAGAAGTTCGGCTGGAAAAGCCAATGGAAAAGGAATTCAGCGCCGCAGAAGACGGGCGTCGGCCTCGCCTGCGGCACCGAGAAAGCCTCGTACGTCGCCTGCTGTGCGCGCGTCGAAGTGGATGAGCGCGCCGGCACGTTCAAGCTGCTGGAGGTGGTGGAAGCATTCGAATGCGGCGCGATCCAGAATCCCGCCAATCTCAAGGCGCAGGTGGAAGGCTGCATCATCATGGGCCTGGGCGGCGCGCTACGCGAAGAAATGCGATTCAAAGACGGTAAAATACTGAATGCCAGGTTTTCGCAGTATCAGGTGCCACGTTTCAAAGATGTGCCGCCGATCGAGACGCTGCTGGTCGATCGACCCGATCTCCCGTCCGTGGGCGCCGGCGAGACGCCTATCATCGGCATCGGCCCCGCCATCGCCAACGCGTTGTTCAACGCGGTTCAGGTTCGCATCCGTGCGTTGCCAATTCGGAATGCGACTTATCGCGCGGCATAGAAAGACAGTGGGCGACCCACCGTATCGCGCGCCCAACGCCCTTGTCCAGGAGGGACAGAGTGAAAATAGCCCGGCGTTTCAACGCCGCGTGGTGCGGTTCAAAAACCACCGAGTCCCGGAGGGAGGAAAGAAGTTCAGGTTTAAGAGTTGGATTCTCTGCCGTCCCTCCGGGACTTGTCTCTATTGTCGGCTCAACCCGGCGTTGAAACGCCGGGCTATTGTCGGATGTCGCTTCAGGACAAACCCCTGTCTGCATTCCCGGAAGGCATTAAAGCCAGCCTGCATTTCTCACCACCCGTTCAAAATTCCGACCGGTCGTGAGAAATGCGGGCCAGGCCGCCTCGCCCAAAGGAGCGCCCTGCTTCTTCTCGCCGCCGCTGTTCCCGCCCTCGCTGCGATCCCGGAGTGGACAGGACAACCAGGCTATCGCTCCGCTGCCGTCGAGCCGAACGCCGACGGCAAGACGGGATTTCAGGCCCTGGCTCCGCAAGTTACCGGCGTCAACTTCACCAACCCGATCCCGGCCGAGCGCCATCACACAAATCAGATCCTGTTGAACGGGTCCGGTGTGGCCGCAGGCGACGTAAACGCCGATGGTTGGTGCGATTTGTTTTTCTGCGGGCTGAGCGGACGGAGCGCGCTGTATCGCAACCGTGGCGATTGGAAGTTTCAGGAGGTTACTTCCGAGTCGGGCCTGGCGGCGCATCTGCGCGACACGAAGCTCGACGCGACCGGCGCGGCCTTGGCCGATCTTGATGGCGATGGGGATCTCGATCTTGTCATCAACTCGGTCGGCCATGGCACGCATACCTTCACGAATGATGGTCGTGGTCGCTTCGCGCCGTCGCGGGTGCTGAACCAAGGCCGCTGCGGCAGTTCCCTGGCATTGGCAGACATTGATGGCGACGGGACGCTCGATCTTTATGTCGCGAACTACCGCACCTCCACGATCCGCGACCAAGCCGGCGCTCGCTTTACCTTCAAGACAGTCAATGGCGCCCCGCAGGCCGTTGCCTTTGGCGGGCGCGCGCTCACCGAACGCGAGCTGACAAATCGTTTCGCATTTCAGTACAAGCCCGGCGCTGGCGGTGGCGGTTCGGTTTTTCACGACGAACTGGGCGAAGCGGACGCGCTTTATCGCAACCAGGGCGCCGGACGTTTCGAGCCGGTGCCCTTTACCGGCGGTGCCTTTCTTGATGAGGACGCGAAACCGCTGGCGCAAGCGCCGTTTGACTGGGGACTGAGCGTGATGATGCGCGATCTCAACAGCGACGGGACGCCTGATATTTATGTGTGCAACGATTTCGCCACGCCCGATCGCTTTTGGATCAACGATGGCACAGGCCGCTTCCGCGCCGCGCCGCCTTCCACGATGCGCCAGACCAGTCTTTCGACGATGGCCATTGATGTGGCGGACATTAATCGCGACGGGTTTGACGACGTGTTCACCGCGGACATGTTGAGTCGCGATCGCTGGCGGCGCCTGGTGCAGCGCAACGAACCGAATCCAAACATCCATCTGTTTGTCGATGTCGCCCGCCAGCCGCAGTCCCCGCGCAACACGCTGCAACTGGCGCGCGGTGATGGCACCTACGCCGAGGTGGCGCAGTTGGCCGGGTTGGAAGCGGCGGAATGGGCGTGGGCTTCCATCTTCCTTGACGTGGACCTGGACGGTTATGAGGATCTGCTCGTCGCCAATGGCTTCGAGCGTGACTACATGAACATGGACGTCAACCGGCAGGTAACGGCGTTGAAGGCAAGGGCGGGTGGAAAGATGCCGGCTGCCGAGCAATTCAAACTGAACCGCCTTTATCCGCGTTTGGCCACGGCCAATGTCGCGTTTCGCAATCTCGGCGCTGGCTCCGAGGGAGCAGTCCGTTTCGCGGACGCATCCGCGCAGTGGGGCTTCGAGCAACGAGGCGTTGCGCAAGGAATGTGCCTCGCAGACCTCGACAACGACGGCGATTTGGATGTCGCCATCAACAACTCCAACGATGCCGCGACGCTTTTGCGCAACGACACGGCGGCGCTGCGCGTGGCGGTGCGTCTCAAAGGAAAAGCGCCCAACACCCATGGCATTGGCGCAAGGATTAGGGTGCTCGGCGGCGCTATCCCCAGCCAAAGTCAGGAGATGATTTCGGGCGGTCGTTACCTTTCCTCGGATGATCCGATGAGAGTGTTTGCAGCGGGTTCGATCACAAATCAGATGGCGATCGAAATCACCTGGCGCAGCGGCGCGCGCTCGATGGTCACGAACGTTGTCGCCAACCGTATCTACGAAATCGATGAAACCGGAGCCGTGCCCTCGGAACCTCAAAGGCGGCCGAACCCGTCTTCCTCTGCTGGGGGTGAGGGACGGGGTGCGGGCGAACGTGTGTCACCGCTTTTCAAGGAGGTCTCGCCTCTCATCAAGCACATTCATGCGCACGAACCCTTCGACGATTTCGCCCGCCAGCCGTTGTTGCCGAACAAACTGAGTTCGCTGGGCCCAGGCGCAAGCTGGTTTGATGTGGATGCCGATGGCTGGGATGACTTGATCCTCGCGGGAGGCAAAGGCGGGAAAATGGCGGTCTATCGAAACGATGGGCGGGGCGGCTTCACGCGGCTCACAGATGATTCGTTGGATCAACCTTTGGCTCGCGCTCAGACCAGTGTGTTGGGTTTGAGGACGGCGGACGGCCAGGCGGCCTTGCTCGCCGGTTCGAGCAGCTACGAAGGCGGCCTCACCAATGGCAGCGTCGCACGGCAATACCGGACCGTCATCGCGGCTCCCTCTCCTGGGGGAGAGGGCCGGGGTGAGGGCGGAACCAGGATCGAGCTGCTTGAAGATGCTTTCCCCGGCTCAGCAGGCACCACCGGACCACTGGCGTCAGCCGATGTGGACGGTGACGGTCAATTGGATCTATTCGTGGGCGGTCGTTGCGTGCCTGGCCGCTGGCCCGAAGCCGCGCCTTCGCTGATTTTCCGCCAGGCTGAAGGCAAATGGGTTTCGGATCGGGAGAACACGAAACGCTTTGCCAGCCTCGGTCTGGTGAGCGGCGCGGTTTTCACAGACATCGATGGCGATGGCGATCCGGATCTGGCGCTCGCCTGCGAATGGGGTCCGCTGCGGTTGTTTCGGAACGAACGAGGCGTCCTTACGGAAGCCACCGCTGACGTGGGCCTGGCTGCATACACCGGTTGGTGGAACGGCGTTGCGGCAGGAGACTTCGACGGCGACGGCCGGATGGATCTCATCGCTTCCAATTATGGTCGAAACACCAAGTATGAACGCCTTCGCTCGAAGCCGTTGCGCATCTTCCACGGCGATTTCAACGGCGACGGCAGTGTGGCGTTGATGGAAGGCTGCTATGATCCCGCGCCTGCGGGACCGCGCAGTTACGCCCCGATTCTCAACGTCTGGACGATGTCGCAAGGGATGCCATGGCTGCTCGAGAAGTTCAACAGCTACGAAGCGTTCAGCCGGGTCAGCATCGAGGTTGCGCTGGGTGAGCGGGGTCGTGCCGCAAAGTATCTCGAGGCCGGCTGGCTCGACTCGACGGTGTTCCTCAATCGCGGCGGACGCCTTGAAGCCAGGCCGCTGCCGGTCGAAGCGCAGGTGACCCCGGCCTTCGCTGTGTGCGTGGCCGATTTCGACGGTGACGGCCATGAGGATGTGTTTCTTAGCCAGAATTTCTTTGGCGTGCGCGCCGACACATCGCGATACGACGCCGGGCGCGGGTTGCTGCTGCGCGGAGACGGTCGGGGCGGCTTCGCAGCCGTCGCCGGCCGACAAAGCGGGCTCTTGCTCTACGGCGAGCAACGTGGCGCGGCCGCGGGAGACTACGATGGAGATGGTCGGGTGGATCTGGTGGTGACTCAGTTTGGCGCGGAGACAAAGCTGTATCATAACGACACTGGCCGTCCGGGGTTGCGTGTGCGATTGCTGGGCCCGGCGGGGAATCCGCACGGCGTCGGCGCGGTAGTGAGGCTGAAGCATGGCGAGGAACTCGGTGCTGCGCGCGAAGTCCATGCGGGTTCTGGTTACTGGTCGCAGGACAGCGCGATCCAGGTAATGACGGGGCACGGAACGGCAACGGGACTTCAGATTCGGTGGCCGGGCGGGAAGGTAGTCGAAGCTCAGGTGCCATCCGGTGCGCTGGAAATCTCAGTGGACTTCAGTGGCAGGACGGAGCGGATTCGATGAAATAGAATCGTGATGATGCGCCCGATAGTAAGTGTACGGGTAGAACTCGGTTTCCGACGGTCTTGAGTAAGCGGCCCGACGCACGAGCTGACGAAAGAATCGAGGTTGTATTGAGTCCGAACTCACGCCTCACAGATTCAGATTCTCGTTTTGAAGTTTGGCTTTCAGTTCAGCTATCGCCTGCTCCAGTCCCTTGGCCTCCTGGAGCTCCGCTGCATGTTGAGGAGCCATTCTTTCTGTTTCGAGCAAACCCATCTCTTTGGCTTCATCGGCAGTCAATGGCTCCTTCATGCTCTTCACTAACAGATCGTGGAATCGTTGTTCGCGTGTGTCCAGTACATCGCCAAACACGGCTAGCCGTCGCAAAATTCTGGCTTTCAGCGTCTGTGCTTTCTCTGAATCGCGATCTTCGAGATCTTCTTTGTCGACGATGTCCTCGACTCGGTAAGCGGTTCCGGTGAAGTCCTCGTTCGGGTATCCGGTCAAGATGTAGATGGGCAGCTTGGGGTGAAGCGCGCGCAGGTGCCCGGCCAACTCGATGCCGTCATAGTTTACCAACTCACCGCCCCGCATCTTTTGGTCAATGAAGAAGCCGCCGAGGTGGGGGTTCTTTAGCAGCTCGTCGAACTTTGAGAACTCGGTAAATGGCACCAGAGGTTCGACTTTAATATCCGGCGAATCCAAGAGGCGCTGCAAAGCAGGGACGTTTGTAAAATCGCCGGGTTGCTCGTGGTCGCGCTGGATGCCAACGCGCAGTTCCATAGCCGCAGTCGCTGTTGCCAGCAATGTTGCCAGCGGACGGTGAGGGTCAAGGACCGACGAGGTCACCAGCAGCAGCTCACCGAGTATTTTCACCGCCAAGTCTATGCTCAACTTCATGGGCCGGACTTCAGTGTCATTCTGGACGTGGAGCCCATCAGGCCCGATGAAGACGAATCGCGGGCGGCCCTTCGCCTGTTGGTCCGCTTGCGCCGGGTTTACGGGCCCCGCTTCTTTGATGTCGTCACCGACCAGGCCATCGAACGGTGGGAGGAACTGCAACCTTTGTGGAGTGGCTGAGCGGTTCCCCCGTTCCGCAGGCCGACAAACTGGCTTTGCGCAGTCAGCTCTTTGACATCCCAAAACCTAGCCAGCCATCCAACGGGTGAACTGTCTTCAGATTCCGGGCGCCAAGAGCCTCGGCCGTTGCGCCGCCACTTCCAGGCGCCCAAAAAAATCGCTCTGGTCGACGGGAAACCCACATTCCACACCACCTTGCGGAATCGCTGTGGACACACGATAAGTCATTGCAAAATGAATTCTGTTGTGTAATATCTCCGCTACTACAGATGTTGTTCCACCTCGCTTGAGTGTTGTTGTGTCTTGAAAACGTCATCAGGCCGGAAGGGGAAATCACATGAGAGTGAATCAAGTTTTTGTGTGTTAACGGCCTTTTATCCATGCCTCGGTTGACTTGGAACTTCTTCACCGCACTGGCGTTCCTGGGTTTAGCCACGATAGGGTCGCCGGATCGTCTTTTGGCAACCGCCCCGAGTCCGTCGATTGATTTGGCTGTTACCATGACGGACACACCGGATCCCGCCGGTGTGGGCACTAATGTCACTTACAGTATCCTTGTTACCAACGCCGGGCCCTCCGCAGCTACGGGAGTCGTGCTTTCCAACATATTGTCTGGCCCGGTTACTCCGATCGGAGTAACCGTCAGCCAGGGCGGTTCGGTAATCCAAGGAAGCGAAGTTAATTGTTTCTTGGGGACGATTAACGCGGGCAGCAGCGCGATGGTGTCGATTGTGGTTCAAACGACGGCACCGGGGACGATCACCAATAACGCTCGGGCAAGCGCAACCGAGAGCGATGCGAATCCTTCAAACAATTCAGCCACTGCGACGACCTCCGTCGGCACAGGTCCCCCCACGATCACTGCTCAGCCAGAAAGCCGCACGAACAACATTGGAACAACGGCGACATTTTCGGTCAGTGCCACTGGCGCCGGGCCGTTGAGGTACCAATGGTATTTCAACACGACCAACGCGCTCAGCACTCAAACGAATGCCACTCTTATTCTGCCAAACGTTCAAACCAACCAGAGGGGAGGCTACCGCGTAGTGGTGACAAACAGCTTCGGATCGTCCACCAGCGTGGTCGCTTTTCTGACCGTCACCGTGCCGCCGTTTATTACGCAACAGCCGGTGAGTTTGACAGTAACACAAAACAACAACGCCATCTTCAACGTGACTGCCGGGGGTGATGCACCGTTGAGTTACCAGTGGCGTCTGAATGGCGGCAGTTTGACTGGCGCAACGAACAGCAGCCACACCGTGGTGAGCGCGCAGGCCAGCCATGCCGGCAATTACGATGTGATCGTGACCAATAACTACGGCTCAAGAACCAGTGCGGTGGCGACCTTGACCGTGTTGGTGCCACCCTCGATTACCCAGCAGCCGGCAAGTTTAACGGTGGCTACAGGCGAGGTCGCCACATTCACAGTCGTCGCCAGTGGAACCGCGCCGTTGATTTATCAGTGGCGTTACAACGGCGCTGACATGGCCGGTAAGACCAATGCCACGCTCACCATCAGCAACTCCCAACCTTCGGATGCCGGCACCTACACGGTGCGCGTGAGCAATAACATCGGTACGGTCACCAGCGATCCGGCGACATTGACGGTTAGCCAATCGGGGTTTCCAACGATCACTGTTCAGCCGAAAAATCGCACGGTAATTGAAGGAACCAATCACACCTTTGGCGTGACTGCCACCGGCCAAGCGCCGCTGCGTTATCAATGGAGGTTTAACGGGGTTAATCTTGCGGGAAGCACTAATTCCACTCTTCCATTGACCAACATTCAAACAAGCCATGCCGGTCCTTATCACGTGGTGGTGACGAACACCAGCGGCGCCGTGACGAGCGTCGTGGCGATTCTGACCGTGCGCCGGACAAACGATCCGGTTTACTCGAATCCGGATGGGGGTTGGACTTATGTTTACGCGGGCAACGCGGCTTCCAACAGTCTTACGGCCGGCCTGGATGGCACCTGGAACCGACAGAACGGTTCGGATTCCTGGGGAGGCGATGCACGCGGTCCGGGTAACGCGCCCCTCGGAGGTGTGGGAACGGCCAATAGCCTGCTCACGATCGAAGATGCGGTATTGAGCGGCAGCGGCAGCACGGACAACCGGCGCTTTTATTTCACACATAATTTGCAGCAGGAACTCGCCCCGTCCACCGCCAACACTCTCTTGAACGACGGGGTGACCTTAAGCTTTCGCACCCGTCTGACACCGCCGCCTCCAGCCGATCCGTTCACCGAATTGACCAACGCTCCCAATGGTTATGTAAACGTCTTCGATGGCCGGGGGATGTTCGGCCTTCGCCAGGCCGGCGGTAGTGGCATGATCGTTTCCTTTACGTTGAATCAGGCCTCGGAGGACACGAATGCGTCCGGCACGACGCTGGATTTTGGGCAGGCCGGTCTGCACATGAACAATTTGAACGGTGACTCCCGCAGTCCCAGTGTCGATCCCGGTGAAGGAGGCACGATCAATCTGCTCCCGCTCAATCCCACTGTCTTTCACGAGTTCTGGATCACGATCCAAGACAACGGGGCGACGGCGGGCACTCACAGGGTTTCCATTTACATGGATGGAAGCAAAACCGCTTCCGTGTTCAATCTCACGGCGGGGATTGCCAGCGACACTCCGTCCACAAATTATCTGGGCATGGGCTTGCCCAACACGGCCCAGCGTGGGGCTTATGATATCGATTTTTTTGCCTATAAGCCCGGTCTGCTCACGCCCTCCGGCTTTAATGATCCGGTCGGAATCGTTTTGCAGCCCACCAACCAGACAATTGCCGCCGGCCAGACGGCGACCTTCAACGTGGGCGTGACCGGCACACCGCCGTTCGCTTATCAGTGGTATCGAAACGGCGGGGCCATCAGCAATGCAACCAATTCCTCCTACACCACACCTCCGGTCACCTCCGGAGACAACGGCGCGGCGTTCACCGTGGTGATCAGCAATGTGTTCAATTACGTCACGAGCAGTCCGCCGGCCCTCCTGCTTCTGTTGCAATCGCCAACCATCCTCGCGCAGCCGCAAAGCCTGACGGTCACCAATGGCGATCCGGCCAGCTTTGCAGTGACAGCTCAAAGCGCGACTCCGGCGTCCTATCAATGGCGTTTCAACGGCGCGAACCTGACAAGCGCAACGAATTCAAGCCTGAACATCGCCAGCGCTTCTCCAGGTAACGCCGGTAACTATGATGTGATCGTTTCAAACAGTGCCGGCGCCGTCACCAGCGCCGTGGCAATCCTGACCGTCAAAGTGCTCGACTTCGGTGATGCGCCCGGGCTGTATCTGACGCTGCTTGTGGATAACGGCGCGCGGCACGTGATCAGCAGCGGCATTCGCCTCGGTGCGGGCGTGGACATTGACCTGGACGGGCAGCCGGACGCGTCCGCCACCGGCGACGATCTCGCCGGCAGCGACGATGAAGATGGTGTTGCCTTCACCACGCCCCTGCGAGCCGGGCAGATGGCCAGCGTGGACGTGGTCGCCTCTACGAACGGCCTGCTCAACGCGTGGATTGATTTCCATGGAGACGGCAGTTGGGCTACTGGCGGCGATCAGATCTTTACCAACCGAATTCTTCTGGCTGGCACCAATCACCTCAGCTTTCTGGTCGCTCCATCGGCCACACCCCAGAGCACCTTCGTGCGGTTCCGCTTCAGCACAGCAGGCGGTTCCTCCTTCGCCGGGCCTGCGGCTGATGGTGAAGTGGAGGATTATGCCGTGGTGCTGACGGCGATTTCTGATCTGGTGGTGACAAACCTGGATTCTCCGGATCCAGTCGCATTGAATTCCAATCTGGTTTACACCATCACGGTCTTTAACGCGGGTCCCTCGATTGCCACCGGTGTCACGCTGATGAACACACTGCCGGGCAACGTCAATTTCCTCGCGGCCATCCCCAGCCAGGGCGCCTGCACAAATTCGGCGGGCACTGTCACGTGCAACATGGGCAGCTTAAGCGCAAGCAGCGGGGCGGTGGTGACCGTTACTGTCAGCCCCACCGCGACGGGATTCCTCACCAACACCGCCACAGCCGTTGCCAATGAACTGGATTTGTTCTCCGCCAATAACACGGCGCTTGCGACCACGGAAGTCCAGATTGCCCCTTCGATTACGTCCCAACCGGTCAGCGTGACGGTCCTTCAGGGGAACAATGCCACGTTCAGCGTTACGGCTGCTGGCACCGCACCGCTCAGCTACCAATGGCGCCTGGGTGGCTCTGACTTGAGCGGCAAGACGAACTCGAGTCTGACCATTAGCAATGCCCAGGTGTCGGATGCCGGCGCCTACACCGTGCGGGTGAGCAACCGTGTCGGCCAGGTGCTCAGCGCTCCGGCTACGTTAACCGTGCTGGGTCCACCTGCCATTACGCAGCAGCCTCAGAGCCGCACGAACACCGCCGGCAGCCAGGCCACCTTGAGTGTGGCCGCCACGGGCACCGAACCGTTGCACTACCGCTGGTTCTTCAACGCAACCAATCTTTTGGCCGGCGCCACCAGCGCGACACTGAGTCTGACTAACGTCCAGAAGACCCAAACGGGTGACTACACGGTCGTGATTACCAACAGCGCGGGTGCCGTGACGAGCGTCGTGGCCCGGCTGACGGTTTTTGAAATCGATTTTGGCGACGCGCCAACGCCGGCCTACCCAACCTTGCTGGCTAATAATGGCGCGCGTCACCGCGTCGTGGCGGGATTCCGGCTGGGTTTACTGCTGGATTTCGAGCCGGACGGACAGCCCAATGCTGCCGCCACCGGCGATGACCTGGGCGGCGTCGATGACGACGATGGAGTGAGCTTCCTTACGCCGCTGTTAGTGGGACAACCGGTCAACATCGCCGTAAATCCCTCCGCCAATGGATTGCTCAATGCCTGGATTGACTTCAATGCCAACGGGAGTTGGAGCGAAGCCGGCGAACAGATTCTCACCAATCGGGCCGTGGTCGCCGGAACCAATTTTTTTCCGTTTGTAGTGCCGGCAACCGCACTCGCAGCGAACACCTATGCGCGGTTCCGATTTAGCAGCGCCGGCGGGCTTTCCTTCACCGGCGAAGCGCTGGATGGTGAAGTGGAGGATTATGCCGTCACCATCAGCCCGGTCAGCGATCTGCAATTGGTGTTGAATGACCAACCCGATCCGCTCGTGCTCGGGAGCAATCTTACCTACGCCCTCACGGTAACGAACCGCGGACCGTCCTCGGCCAGCGGCGTGATCTTGAGCAACACCCTGCCTGCCGGCGTCAGTTTCGTGTCCGTCGCGACGAGTCAAGGCAGTTGCAGCAACGCGAGCGGGTTGGTCAGATGCGTGCTGGGCAGCTTGGCCGCTGGCTCTGCGGCGAGCGTGAGCATCGTCGTTACGCCGGCAACGGCCACGACCATCACAAACACGGCCTCGGTGAGCGCAAATGAAACGGACTTGAACCTGGGCAACAATACGGCTTTGGCCGTCACCGCCGTATTGGAACATCCCGTCATCCTATCGCAGCCACAAAGCCGGACGATCACCAACGGCAACAATGTTACTTTCAGCGTCACGGCCACGGGAACTGCTTTGCGTTATCAATGGCGTTTTAACGGAACCAATATTCTGAATCAGACCAACGCGGTTCTGGCACTCATAAATGTGCAGCCGTCTCAGGCGGGCAGCTATAGCGTGCAGGTCACCAACGCAGTCGGAGCCGTGCTGAGTGAGCCGGCCATCTTGACAGTCGTTGCTCCCGTGCAAATCACGACGCAACCGCAAAGCCAGACCGCCGTTGTCGGCAGCACAGTCACATTTAGCGTGACGGCGGCGGGGAGCCCACCACTAACGTATCAGTGGTATTTCAACAGCACCGAGTTGCCTGGGGAAACGCAACCGACACTCACGATCGACAGCGCGCAACTCATCCATGAAGGCACTTACACGGTCAGGGTAAGCAACAGCGCCGAGAGCGTGCTGAGCGCGCCGGCCACGCTGAATATTTTGGAATCGCCGATCATTACCCAGCAGCCACAGAGCGCGACAAACTTTGCCGGCGGTCTGGCGACACTTGCTGTCACGGCCGAGGGCACCGCGCCATTGCGCTATCAGTGGTATCTCAACGCAACAAATGTCCTGGCCAACGCCACGAATGCGATGCTGGCTTTCCCGAATGTGCAGAAAACTCAAACCGGCAATTATCAGGTCGTCGTGACCAATAGCGCTGGCGCCGTCACCAGCGTCGTCGCTCGACTGACCATTCTGGAAATGGATTTTGGCGATGCGCCAGATATCGGTTATCCGACCTTGCTGGCCTTTGGCGGCGCTCGCCACGAGATTGTTCCGGGCGTGCGCCTGGGCGCGAGTGTGGATTTCGAACCGGACGGGCAGCCCGACCCCATCGCGCAGGGCGACGATAATAACGGCACGGACGACGAGGGTGGCGTCGCTTTCACCACGCCTGTTCTGGTTGGGCAAACAGCCGGCCTGCAAGTGAGCGCTTCGACCAATGGGTTTCTGGATGGCTGGATTGACTTCAATCGGAACGGAACCTGGGACGACCCGGGGGAACAAGTCTTCACCAGCCAGTTATTGGCCGCGGGAGGCAATATTCTGTCCTTCAGCGTGCCGGTGACGGCCGCGGCGACGAACACGTTCGCCCGTTTCCGATTCAGCAGCGCGGGCGGCCTGGGCTTTGATGGCCCTGCGCCCAACGGCGAAGTCGAGGATTATCAGCTCGCGATTGGCCCGGCGATCGATCTGGCTCTCACGCTCCTGGACAATCCCGATCCGGTGACCGTGGGAAGCAATCTGACTTACACCATCGCCGTGACCAACCAGGGAGCCTCGACTGCGAATGGCGTGACGGTGACCCACGTGTTGCCCGCCAGCGCGAGTTTTGTTTCGGCGGTCACAACGCAGGGAAGTTGCACGAACCAGTCGGGCATTCTCACCTGCCAACTGGGCGCTCTTGCCAGCGCTGGACAGGCGAGCATTTTTGTTCAGCTTGTTCCACGTACGCCGGGAGTCTTTGCCAGCACGGCCAATGTCACGGCCAATGAGTTGGAGTTGAATCCGGCCAACAATGTGGCCCAGCAAGAGACCACGGCGGTCGCCTGGACGGGTTTTTTTGGCAGTTCGCAGACGATTGTGGCGCCGGACAACGCCACGGCCTCACCGTATCCTTCGACGATACTGGTCTCCGGTGTGACGGCCACGGTTTACAAAGCGGTGGTTACGCTGAGCAATTTGACCCACACGTTTCCGTCTGATTTGGACATCCTGCTGGTCGGGCCAGGCGGCCAAAGTGTCCTGCTGATGTCCGATGCCGGGGCGGGCCGGCCTGGCGTGGTCAATGTGGTGTTGGCCTTCGATGACGATTCCCCATTGATCATTCCTGAATCGGGATTCTTTGTTTCTGAAACGTATCGGCCCAGCAATTACGGATCGGGCGCAGATCCCTTTGCGGCTCCCGCGCCAGCGGGACCGTACGGCAGCCAACTCTCCGTGTTCCGGGGCACAGCTCCGAACGGAATCTGGTCGTTATACGTCGTGGACGATGAAGTGGATGACTTCGGAGAAATCCGCAATGGATGGAGTTTGACCTTCGCCACTCTCAACCCCATCGCCGATTTGCGCGTCACGCAACGCGACGTTCCCGATCCGGTGGCTGTCGGCGGCAATCTCACCTACACCGTCACGGTTACGAACAGTGGTTTGGCCGGAGCGTCGGGAGTCGTGCTGACGAATCGATTACCCGCCGGTGTCAATCTGGTTTCGGTGACGGCGAGCCAGGGCAGTTGCACCAACCAGGGCGGCATAATCCGTTGTGCGCTGGGTCAGTTGCCCAACGGCGCCAGCGCCGCGATCACCATTGTCGCCACGGCTCT
>Ga0137323_1000013_pt1 | contig 56330 bp, 73 predicted proteins | sample EasRivERMZT423_2_FD_102285 | JGI IMG/M metagenome (GOLD analysis project Ga0137323, IMG submission 102285) | Soil microbial communities from meander-bound floodplain in the East River, Colorado, USA - East River MetaG ERMZT423_2 | ecosystem: Environmental > Terrestrial > Soil > Floodplain ... | reverse complement strand
GCTCCGGGTAGGACCACGGGTAACCGAACTTTCCCTCAAGCAGGTAGCGCCAGAGCTTCGGGCCGTTCAGCCCGTCGATCAGGAGGGGCGTATCATCAGACGCGAGCTGATCCGCGTAGACGGTGACTTCGACACTGGTCGTGTCTGGCGGCAGCGCCATATAGCCTAATGCCGTCGTCGGCAGTTCGGCGATGATCAAGCCAGGTGACCGCACGTGCCGCGTCCCGCCGAAGGCGAAGACGCGGCCGGGGCCCACGGAACCGAGCAGGAAGGTTCCCGTCGCCTGCGTGTCCAGCCGCTTGAGCTTGACGCGCGCGGGACCCGTGAACGTCGGCGCCGCCGCCGTAATCCCCGTTTCGAATTGATGGAACACCATCGGCTGCGAAATCGACTCGAGCAGGTTCTTCGTGATGATGTTATCGGCGCGGACCGCACTGGCGGCGTCGAAACTGACGACCGCCCGAACACCGACGACACGCCCCGAAATCGTACCGGTGAGCGGAGTCACCACGGGTAGCGTGCCATACGCCGCAGTGGTGCCGATCGGTAACAGCGACGGGAAACCCGCCTCAGTAACCGAGGCGGCTGGAGTACCGACAAACGCCAGCGCCTCCATGTCGTCGGACAGTTCGCGCACGCCGAGGTCGTATGCCGCCGGACCGCCGGCGTCCTCGCATGTCCGCAAACGTCCCGACCAAAAGGGCGTCAAGGTGACGCCGTTGTCGAGTGATTCCCACACAGCCACACGGAGGTTGCCGAGCTGGAGCTTGCCCTTCAGGTTCCCGGCGTAACTCGTCAACCAGCGCGTTAACGGGTCACTGGGTGCGAGCGCCGGGTTCGCAACGCGAAATGTCATCACCCCGACGTCGGTGTTCTTTTGTAGAAAATCGACGCGGCCGCGGCGTCCCGTCGGTGGCAGCAGGTACGGCTTCCAATCACCGGGGCCGCCTGCTTCCCAGAGCTCGAGCTCGCTGAGCCAGGGACCGGCGCCCGGCGTGTTGGTCAGCAGGATGCGCCAGTAGCGATGCGCGCCGAGATCGAGCCAGCCGACCGCGTGCCACGCCCCACCCGTCGTCGGCTTCATCCCCACGAACGCCTTAGTCCAGACCGCATCGTTGTCCGAATACTCGACATCGTAGACACCCGCGTAGGTGCCACCGGCGGAAACCCAGATGCGGGCCATTTGGAATCGGCGGGCGGTTCCGGCACCAAGGTCTACCTTGAGCCAGGCGCCTGGAACGGCGCTGTCGGTATGCCACGCTGAGTCGGCCCCGAGCACACCGTCCACCACCTGCGTCGCGTTGAATGCCGTAAGGCCCGAGTGGGACAGCATGCCGCTCGTGATCTTCGTCGGCCCAACGATGGCTGGACCCGTCGTGACCTTGAGGTAGTCGCCGTGAGGCGCGCCCGCGACGGGTTGCAGCGGGGTGACCTCGCTCGGATCAGTCGAGCGCGGAGCGAAGACGACAAGGCGGTACTGCGCTTGGTACGCGGTCATGTCGCCAGCGCCTTGGCGATCGTGGGCTTATGCGCCCACTTCCGACCGTTGCACTTCGCGCACGCGGGTCGGAGGTTGCTCGGCCAGTTGGAGCCGCCTCGCGCCAGCGGGATCACATGGTCGATCTCTTCCCACGGTATGCCACACATCCAGCAGCGCCACCCATAGTACGCGACCCGCGCCGCTACCTGTGCAAGCGTTGCCTCGCCCGACGCCTCCTGTTTCCGAGCGTGACGACGCATCCGCCGAATGCGCGAGAGCAGCTTCTGACGCTCGTGGTCGCCATAATAGAGAGCGGCGCGCAGGGCTTTGACCCGAGCGGGATTCCTGGCACGCCAGGTACGCGTACGCGCGGCCTCTCTGCTTCGTATCGTGGCCGGATTACGCGAACGGCGTTCCCGATGCCGAAGCCGTTCCGCCGCACGGTAGGCGTCGGTTGCGCGGCGAGCGTGATCGTAGTCGCGAATCCGTCCGGCATTGGCCTGGCGCCACACGCGAGCATGATGGCGATTGACGGCAGCGATCTTCTCCGGGTGCCGGTGTCGGTAGCTGCGTGATTGCGCGGCCGCGCATTCCCTGCACGGTCGTCCAGGCGCCTTCCTAACACCACCACAGCGACACGCGCTCATCGTGCCAGAGCTTTCGCAATTGAATCAACGGTCACGCCGCCGAAGGTGAGGGGGCCGACCTTCACGCGGGCAATCGCCTGCGAACCGTTCACAAGACCGCCGCTCCAGCCCTGCAATGCGAGCGTGAGAACCGACCAGGCCGACGCAATCGCTGCGGTAGGGGTTAAGGAACTCACAACCTCAGCCGCTAGGTTCTTGCTGTAGTTCAAGCGCGTGTCGCCGTTGGGGTAAAGCAGCCCCAGGAGTTGAATGCGATCACCGACTGACGGTGTGACAGCCACGTTGCTTCCGCTCACATTGTTATGAGCTATGCGGTAATTCGTTGCGCTTTGCTTGTCGATGTTCCAGTTCGGCGAGACGTTGGTCGGCCCTACGCCGATGAGCCCCGACGTGGTCTCCCGGCCGCGCTCGATAAAATCGAGCAGCGCAAAGAAGGATTGCGGCCTGTAAGCATGCGCCCAAGACAGCGGACTGTCGGCGTTCCGCGTCGTGAGGGCTGGCCCCTGGTAGCTCGACGGGAACGGCGCGTTCCAGGCGTTGGCGCCAAACCAGTAGCTGCTCCCGGTGCCGGACGCGGCGGCGGGATAGATGCTGAGGATGTTAGAATCACCAGCCACCACCCCATCTGCGCTGAACATGATGGCATACCACCCGCCGCCCCACGGCACGACCGAGAACAGCGTTCCGCTCCCCGTATCTGTCGAAAGCGTCGGAACGCCTGCCGTCCACGTCAGTTTGATCTGATGCCGGATCGCGGCGCCCTGTAGCTTCAGGTGCGATTCGGTCGCGGTGTCGGCCCGTGCGAAGCCAAGCAGCGCCTTCGTCGCATCGCCCGTGAACGCTATGACCTGCTGAATCCGATTGTCAGCCCCCGCCGTCGCAGTCAGTTTGTAGGCCGCCGTGCCACCGAACGGGTCCGCTTGCCCCGACAGCAATGTGACGTTGACCGCCGTCCACGCCCCGAAGTTCTCCGGATCTGGCACGAGCTGAATGCGCTGCGCCTCTAACAGCGTCGTGCGCAGTGTCCCCTCGTAATGCCGGTCCCGCAGCACCCCGCTCGCATCACTTGCGCCCACGGGGGAGACGAGCGTCCCCGGCAGCCCGCGCCGCGTCGCCGCGGTCGCCCGCGTGAAGGTGGCAGCCACGGGGTCGGTGAGGCTCATCCCCGGCGCGTACTCGAACATGATCCCGCGCAGGGCTTCGCCAAAGTCCTTCGTCTGATTCCGGATCACGAGGTCGATGCTCTGCGACCCATCGGCTTCCTCTATCTGCGGATCAATCTCGTCAAACGGCGCGTCAAGGAAGCAGTTATCGACATAGAAGTCAGGCACGGTTTTGTCGGGAACAAACCGGAACGGATTACCCTGCCCGGCCCAATCGAGGAACGCCTGCAGGCCGACGCCGCCTCCCCATCGGCTTCTGTCGAACCAACGGGCGCGGCCGGCGAGGAAGTAGTCGTACCCGGTGGTCCACGAGGAAATGACCCCCGCGGGCGTGCGCACCTGCTCGCTACCGGGCGCTGGACGGCGCCACGTCCTTGGGGCATCCAGCGCGACCGGGTAGTCGAAGTCGATGACTGACTCCAGCCCAGGTCCCCACCATATCTGTTCTGCCGGAGGTAAAGCCATTTACGCCGCCTTCTGAAGTACGGGCATGTGCGCCCACTTGCGTACGTTGCAGGTCACGCAGGCCGGGCGAAGATTCGCCGGCCAATTGGAACCGCCGCGCGCGAGCGGGATGACGTGGTCCCAGTGCGCCCACGGAGTGCCGCAGAGGTAGCAACGCGCGCCATAGTAGGCGAGACGCGCCGCCAATTGCTCGGGCGTTACGTGTCCCGCGGCTTGTCGCTTACGCGCGTTGCGGTTCATCTCATCAAAACGTTTACGCACCCTGACCGTCTCAAGATTTTCCCGACGCCACTCGCGTCGGCGGGCGCGAACCGCATCACCATGCCGCGCCATGTACCGCCGATATTCCCTCTGTCGCGCCTCCGGATTTGCGCGCCGCCGCGCACGACTCTTGGCGCAGGCTTCCTCCCTATTCCGGCGGTACCACGCCAATGCGTGCTCCCGAGCCTTACCAGGATGTGCAACCTTCCACCGCGCCCGCCGTTCGGCCAGTGTGCCCTTCGCCCCGTGCGCTCGCGAGCGATGCACCCCCAACGAGCGATAGCTCGGGCACTCGCGCGAACATTCGGGACAGAGCACGCTACTCTTCTTTCTCAAGGATGATGTTGCGGCCGGTAGCCTCGCCAAACGCCTTCGCGACGAGATCGACGAATTCAGGGGCTACGCCGTTGATGTTGCCACGAATGATGAGCGTCAGCGGTTGCTGTTCACGCGCGTTCTCGTTGGTCCGTGCCGCAGCGCCACTCGCCCCGCCCCCGCCACCCGCGCCACCTGCCGTCCGCGCCGCTGCGCCCCGCAACGCCCCCGCGAGAGAGGACATCGCGAGCGCTGCTGCGGTGAAGTAGCCAGCTGCAGCTAGCCCGCCGGCCGACGTCCCCGACAGCACGCTTGAGGGAAGGATTGCTTCAGCCAGCGCAGCCGTTGCCCGGGCCGCGAACATCTGGGCGAAGCTTGAAGCAACCGACGCGAGCGCCCCGAGCATCGCGCTCTCGAACGCTCGGCCGGCTTGATTCGAACCCTCGGCGAATGCACCAAACGCCTCAATGGACGCCTGCATGAAGGCGCCCATCGCATCCACGGTGGTAGTCGCCAGCTGCTCGTTCAGCGTGCCGAGCGCGAGCGTCGCCTCATGGATCTGCGTCGCGAACGCCTGGCCGAACGTCGCGGCCGCCGTATCATCGAGGAACGTAATGAGGACGCCCGCCTTTTCGGCTTCCTCACGGAACTTCTCGATCGCCTGCGCGACCTGAACCCACTGATCCTGACTCAGCAACCCCGAATCACGGAGTTGCTGCAGCGCCGGAACCAGCTTCGACATTTCGGCCTCAAACTGCGCCGTCGAGAGGCCTCCGCCCTGGAACCGCTGTAATGTCTGATTTGCCTGCCCCAGCGTGGCCTGCGCCGACTGCGAAGCGGCTTGTCCCGGACTCAGCGGCCGATTGGTGCCTCCCCCTGCCGTCGTCGTAACCGCGACCGGCAGCGGCTCCGCCTTAATTGCCTTGACAACGTCGCTCCATGCTGTGCCGATCCCACCGATCGCGGCGCGAATGTCGTCAGCGTTCTGCTGCATCCGGCCCTTGGCCGCATCCATCGCGTCCGCCGCCGTCTCCGGCATTGATGTCAACAACGGAATCGCGGTGCCGCGAATCGAATTGAACGCAAAGATTAGACCGTTAACAACGGATACGACGGAGTTGAAGAGACGCTGAAAATTGAGGCGGCCGGCTTCAAAGATGACGACGAAAATATCGCCGATAACCTGGCCCGTATTCCAGAAGAAGCGGACAAGACTCCCGAGCGAAATCACTACGGCCTTCACCACGCCGACAACGACCCGGCCCCACTTTACCCACTCGGGAAGGTTCTCTTTGATTCGCGCATTGACTTCGTTAATTCGATCCCGGAGGTTACCCTGCTCCGTGTTGAGATTGAATGTCTCCGCGATGATCTGACCAAAAGTCTCCAGCAATTCTCCGACTGCGTTCTTCGCCTGCGCGTACTGTCCCGACAGCGACCGCGCAGAGCCGACGGCGACGTCGAAGTACCCCGCCGTCTGCCGAAGAATCTGATTGAACTTCCCCTGCTGATCCGCCGTCTCGTCGATCCGAATGCCGTAGCGGCCAAGCGCATTCATCTCACCCGACAGCGTCTTGCCGACGAGAGTCGCCGCGCTCTGCAGGTCGATGCCGAACGCAGACGACAAACCGATCACGGCCTTCTGGGCGTCTGCCAGCTGATCCGTCGTGAGCCCGGTCGCCAGCTGCGCCAGAGTGGACGAGATCCCGAGCGCAGCTTCGTCGCTGACGGTGGTCAACCGCTGCATCTCGGTCGCCATCGCCTGAATCTTCTTGGTGCCATCCTCGGTGTAGCGGCCGGTGACACGCAGCGCCGTGTTCAGCCGGATGACGGCCGATTCCTGCTCCGCGAACGCTTTGACGATCTTCCCGACCACGGTGCCAACGACAAAGGCCGCAAAGCCGGCGACGGCGGTGCGGAGCGAGAAGACCGAATCCCGGAGCGAGCGCAGACGACCCCCGACCGCGCCAAATACGCGGCCGGTGGCGTCCTTAGCCTGTAGGAGAATTTCGACTATCGTGCGTTGGGCCACTACGACCTTCTAGTCAGAGACTTCGGGGAACGCCCTCTTGGTGAGTTTGCGAACCGCAGACTTCGTCTTACTGTCCTTACCGGCCATCGCGAGTGCGATACCTAGACCCGCAGCACGCGTCAACTGCAGTTCGGCGCCGGCGTCCAGTGAATCCAAGGTGCGGAGGTAGAGGACGAACAACTTGTGCGGGATCACCCCGTCCCGCGTCGGCCAGCCGTCCCGATAGTAGAGGCCGGGAAAAGCGGCGTGAAACTTGGCTAGGAGCCAGCCGTGAGCGGGCCGTCGATTACTTCTTGGTCGGCGCGAGCCGAGGCCGTGGTCCCAGGTGTCGACGGCTTCGGGAGACCCAATGCGGTCACCTGGGCAACGATAAAATCGAACACCGCCTGTGCCTGGCCCGGCGGCGGCAACTTCTTGATGTAGGACCAGACCGGATTGGGACCGAGCCGATACCACGGTTGTGGGAAGCAGGCCGCGACAACGGCCCGCATCGCCGCCTGCGTTTTGTCCCAATCGGTGGCGCATCCACGGAGGCGCGCCTCGAGCGGCGCCACCTCATCCGCTGACAGAATCACGCCGACGAAAACCTTACCGTCCCGAGTCTTGTACGTCGGCTTCTCTAGACTCTCGAAGTAATCCGCTTCAGAAAACAGTGCGGCCTCCTGCTTAGTCGAAGGCGATGGTGAACGAATCGACACCGGTCAGCGTGGACGGCTTGAACTCCAGGGTGATCTCCCACAGGCGCGTCGGGCCGTCATACGCATCGGCCACCTCAACCACCTGCGCCTGAAGCAAGGTTGGCGTAGCGCCGGCATGGATTTTCCAGCGGTTGTACGGCACGGACCCAACGGCGAGCGAGCACACGATCAGCTGCCCGTCGTCCTTCAGCGCGTACGGGTTCAGCGTGGTCGCGGTGCTCCACGGGGAGACCGTGGCGAGTGCGACCTGTTCGACCGTCACCTTCATGGTCGGATTGTGGCCGCCCGGCGTGTAACCGGAGTGCCCCGCGTTGTTGATGTTCTTGCGCGCCGCATCGTGGGCACGGCCGTAATCGAACTCGAAGCCGCGCACAACGCCGCCGGTAAACAACCCGATCGTCAGCGCAACGGACTCCGCCTTGGGCGGCATGCGCGACGCAGGCGGATACCCGCCCGTAATGACGGGCAGCGCCGCATCGGTGGGCGTCGTACCGATGCCCAGTAGATCGCAGATCCACCGCGGCACATCGGGGCCATCGACGGAGCAACTGATTGAGCTGTAGCCACCGGCGAGCGGATATTTCTGACCGCCCTCGTAATACTCCGCCGTGATCGAGTCGAGGCCGGTCGGACCAACCTCGGGCGCGTATTTCCACGATTCCGTCCCGGCGCCGAACGAACCCGTCGCCTCTAGTCCAGAGGCACGAAACAGCGTGTGCTGGCTCGGGAAAACGGACGCGGAATAGGCCGCGCCTCCGCCGATCGCTTCGAACGGCAGAGACATGGAGCCGATCCGGCCAGAAGGCTTGACGCGCTGACGCGTACCCCCGCCAGGTGCGCGACCGCGCGCGCCGTCGTTCAGAAATGCGCTGAAATCGACATCGGCGAAGTCTGCGAGTAAGACGCCGTCCGCGGCCGCCGACAGCGTGATCGGTGTGCCGTACGTCGCCTCGACTTTTGCCATTAGCGCGAAACTGTTCTGCGTTTTTTGCGAACTCAATTTGCTATCCCCGCGTGTGCCTGTAGATACAAGTCAACCGGCGTGGTCACAGTGTAGGCTACGCCGATTTCGCCAAACCGCTCAAGTGCTGGAGCTGCGCGAAGATTGCAAAGAGGACAAAGCAATCCTCGAACGCGCCCGGTGCTGTGATCATGATCTATATGGTAGAGCTTATTCTTTTTCTGGCTGCTCACGACTAGCGAGGTAAAACACAGAGCACACCGCCCGTGCTGTCGCTCAAACAACCGCGCTTCATCTTCCGGCAAAAGGCCGTACCGCTCAAACACCCCGGCCGCCAACCGAATCCGCGCCCGCTCCTCATAATTGCATTCAGGCGTCCCGAAGGGCCGCGCCCGCTTGCCTGAGCCGCGATTAAGCGTATGCGCCCTGCCGCGAAGATGCCGTTCACGGGGCGTCAATGTCGCCCAATGCCGCTTCCCACTCTCGCTCGACCGCCGACTCAGCGCGGCCCGCATCTCTGGTGTAGCCTTCGCCCAATACGCTTTATGCGCCGCGCTCAGCTTAGCGCGCATTACGGGAGACGCGGAACTGCCCTTCTTCACTCGCCGGACTCCTCGGCTTCCGCCGCAATGCGAGCCGTCTGTCCATCAATGAACCCCTGCACCGCGGCAGAGCCCGCAACGTCGATGTCACGCGGGACCGGCACCTTCTCACCGTTGATGACTACGTACAGCATGGCTTCTCCTCACGGGTTCGCGTCCTTCACCTGACAATCGATCACGAGCGCGCCAGCGGCTCGATAGGAACCGACCTTCTCCGACACCGGCACGTACGTTGCCTTCTTCGCCACTTCAAGGCAGATATTGTTTCGCGTTCGCGCCGCGTCGTTCGCGTTCTTCATCAACTCGCGCCAACTCCGCGCGGCCGCGCGCAGCGTGTACTCTCCGTCGCGCAGCGCCCGCGCCTTGTCCGAATTGTCCGTGATGTAGAACAGCATCACCGGGACATCGCGCGAGGTTCGCCGCTGAATCGTCATCACTTCCCCGTCCATCTCGATCGGCAGTTCACAGACGACGTAAATCGCCGGCACAGCAGGCGGCGCTTCCTTCTCCAGCACCCATTCGTGATCTGCCTGGTCGAACACGGCGATCGTCGCCGCGCCACCGTCACCGGGCGTCCATGCTGCGATGTTGGGCGGTACTGCATCGCCTGCATCGCGCTCGACCCCGGGGATCTTGGCGTTGATCCCGTACGTCGGGTTCTTCAACCAGTCGGCGGCCATGCGCAGCAGTTCAAGTCTCACGCGGTCGCCTCCAGATGGGTCACAATCATTTCAGCCCAGCTCTGCCGATCCGCGTCCGGTATCTCATCGGGGACGATCTTGCGCGCGGGCATCCGCGCCGTTCCCGTCTGATGCTCGTCTGCGTGCTGCACCGATGAACCCAGCAACAGCGAGGCATCGGTTGCGACACGGTAGCCTAGCGGGCTACTCCGTTTCACCAGCGAGGACCAGAGGTCACGCATGAACTGCAGGAGCGGCATACCGCTCCGGTTGTGCTGCGCCCGCCAGTACAACGTCTTCGCTGCAAGCGGCGCCCACTTCTCGCCGCCGTATGCGCCCTCGGTTGCGAACCGCTTCTCGAAGAACCCGTGGATCGCGTTTGCGATCGGGCCATCGAGTACCGGCCGCAGATTCGCGGCCCTCCGACCCATTCGCTCGAGCAGCGACAGCGCCGGCCCAATGCTGACGGTCGCCCACGGTTCAGCCACGGGTTACGAGCCCCAGCAGACTTCTCGGATATCGAAGGCCCGGAGCCAGCGACCAAAGCCGGGCGGAAACAGATTGACCGCATTCGGGTGCAGCGATTGACTCTTCCCGCTTCCGTCCGCTTCCGACGTCGTCAGCGGGTTGATCGCATTCTTCGCGATCCGCCACGCAATCGTGTCCGCGATCTCGTTCTTCAGCGCGACTTTGAGGCTTGCGTCCACGGCCGCATCGGCCGCATCAACTTTGTAGCCGCGGAGATAGACGTACAGACTGAGCGCCGAATTGACGAGCTCGGGCGTCCCCTCCAACGAATCGGCGCGCGCGGTATACGTCATGTAGTGCGCGCGCTCCGTGTACTCGTTGATGACTTCCCGCTCGACGCGCGCCGCGATCTTGACGAGGTCGGCGTTCGACCGGGCCGCGAACGGCAGTAAGTCTTTGTCGCCCTGCACCGTCGCGTCGAAGTACGTGGCCATTTATCCCCAAAAGCAACGAAGGGCGGGCGGCTTGAGACCGTCCGCCCTTCGGGTTTTTGCGTTAAGCCGTCAGCTTAGATGACGACTTTGACCGCGAGGTTCGGATTCAGCGTCTTGTAGCCCCACAGAGCGTCGAGCGCCCAGATGGTGGCACCGAGACCGCCGGAACCCCAGATACGGAACCGCAAGCTCAGGCCGGTCACTTCATCGACCACGGTTGAGGAGATGATGCCCGGACCCGCATCCTCGAGCGGCTGCATGACCAGCGCGAAAGCTTCGCGGTGGAACATGAGGCCGACCGACGTGCGCGCCGTCCTGTCGTAGGTGATCGCTTCGGCACCCGCCGTCGCAACCTGCAGCTTCGGAGAGATCGAAATGACCGTGCCGCCCACCGCGTCAGCCGTTACGGCGTACGCCTGCGAGAAGCCCGCGATCGTAAAGGTCGTGCCGCGCTTCAGCGTACCCGTCAGCGTTGCGACGTTGAGGACCGCCGCGTCCTTCGCGTTGACACCAGTAACCGTCGCGCCGCCGGTGGACGAATCCGCCGGCTTGGTGACTGCGTTCTGGTTCGGGAAGATGCGGAAGCCCCACTTAGACCCGAGCTGACCAGAGCGCTGCAACTCGCCGCTCTCAGCATCGGACTGAGCCTGCGCGAAGGTCGCGTCAGTCTCGTACCGAGCCTGCAGCACCGAGTCCGTCTGGTAGCTGTACTCGGCCGCGTTGATCACGGGGTTCTTGTTGTCGAGCAGAACCTTGCGGCCGTTCGGGAAGTCCTTGTACGGATTGGTCGCGTCCGCCAGCACCTGCCACGGACACTCCAGCGCCAGACCCGCGAGATTCTGGTCGATCTGATCAGCGATGGAGTTTGCCACGGGCGCGATGTGGTCGCTCACGAACTGCGCCGGCGACAACGTCCGCTCCTTATCGGTCAGCTTGAAGCCCTGACCCATCCACGAGCTGATGAGGAGGTTGTCGTACTGCGGCTGCACGTCCGCGAAGGACGCTTCCGCGATCGGCATGTTGGCGGCCGAGAACGTTGACGCCCGCTTGACCTGCACGGTGTCGCCAGTCCCAGAGCCCTTGCCGGCCGCGAGATCGCGCTTGACGTAGAACGCCATACCGAGGCGCTTGTACAGAATGCGCAGCGCCTCATTGGGATAGAAGTACGGGTTATACGCTAGACCCGAAGTCAACACGTTTGCCACTTGAAAGCTCCCGCCCTATTCGGGCCGATCAGTTACGTTCTTGATCGGACCCTTTTGGCCGATCGATGTTTTAAGCCGCTTCGTTTACGACGAGGCGGGCATGATCCCCGCCGACCTTCTTCAGTGCGTCCGCGTACACGACGGCATTGCCCGCCTGTTCGCGCGTCAGCACGATCCGTCCTTCGCCGCCGGTCCCACCGCCCTGCAGTCCTGGACCGTCTTGCGTTTCCACGCGGAGGAAGTCCTTGTATGCCGGATTCTTTGCGAGCTCGGCGACCGCCTCTTCGGGTGTCTTGTAGACCCCGTACTTCTGCGGGTCGGACGAAATCGCGAAGCCATCTGCGCCCTTCACGTGCCAGCTGCGCGTCGACTCATTGAAACCGTGCGCCGGCTCAAGCATTGTCTCGAGCGGCGAACTGGCGCCGGCGACCGGCGGCGTGAGTAACACGTCTTTGAAGAACCGGGCGCCTGCGGCGCGAATCGCTGCTTTGAGTTGGCTGCGCCGAAGCGTCTCGACTTCACCCTTGGCGGCCGTCTCGCGTGCGAGGACCGGCTCCAGCTCTTCCTTGGCCCACTGCGACTTGGCCTGCGTGATCTGCTTCCCGATATCGCTCGTTGCTTCGCCATCACCGGCGAGTTTCAGCCCGAGCGTTTCAATCGCGAGTTTTCGCTTACCGGCCTCATCGAGGCCTTCGATCTTGACGTGACCGCGAGCAAACTGCGTCAGACGGTCCTGCACGATCTGTGTGACTGACTCTTTCGGGATGTACTTCGCCGCGATGTCTGCCTCGGCGACTACGCCCGTGACTTCCACCTCGATGGTTTTCCCATCGGCGGCAGTGCCTTGCACCTTCATGGTGGCTGATCCCTTGGATTGATCGCGCTGAGAACCCAGCGGTAGGCCGCGCTCGATGAGCCCTGAGCGGGAGGGGTGGGAACGCTACGCTTGTCTACGGAGAGAATACGCCGCCGAGGTGAAAACGCCGCCGGTGGGGCCTGCCTCTGACTACCGGGTCAGCGCCGCCCGGGTACTTTGCTCCACGGATTGAAGCGCCGCCGCGCTCAACTGCCCACCACGGGGCACCTCTACCTTGCCGGACTGGCGCCCTGGCGACGGCTTCGGGTCATTCGCGCGCGCGAGCGGGCGCGTTATAGGCACGCGCTCGCAGTTGTGGACAACAAGACCGCCCGCGACAAAAGACTTGTCATTCGCAACGGTCAAACAGTATCGACGGGCGTATACTCTCAGTGTATGAACCGCCACCAATTGGACCGGAACCAAGTCACTCACTGGTATGTCAACGAGCGCCTCAGCGAAGCCGAGGTGGCGCGGCGTTGTGCCGTGGACCGTGGCACCATTCGCGCTCGGTTGGCTGAATGGGGCATCCCCCGGCGCGGACAACACGAAGCCAACGCCCTGGTCGGGGAGCGCATGACGCCCGCCGAGCGGCGCCGGCGGGCCAAGCTGTGCCGCCGCTTGTTCACCGGCAGCACTCAAACCGAAGCCATATGTTGCAAGCGCGCCCGCACCGTCTACGGCAACCAACGCCTCAGCGCCTACGAACGCGCCGTGCTTGACGGCCTTCGCGGCAACGGCGTTCCCGCCGAAGCGCTGTACCCCTTCAAGCGCTTCAACATCGACCTTGCTGTGCCGACGCTGCGGCTCGCGTTTGAGATACACGGCGGCTGGCATCGCACAGCGAAGAAGCGCCGCCAGGACGCCAAGAAAGCCGCCGCGCTTCAAGCTGCGGGATGGACGCTTCACGTCTTCGACCGCCAGCATCTCTGGAGTACGTGCCGCCCCGGGACCAACGCCTGGCTCGCCAACGTGGTCGGGCAGATCACGAGTTGCTACGAGGAAGTCACCCGCCAGCAAGTTGCCCGCGAGCGTCCAGCGGCCTGACGCCAAGAGCACCGGATGGTCGTCTGTCAGTTCAAGCAGTCGCCCGTCCGCAGTACGCAACCGCATCCACCCGCCCGTAACCCGCCCCGCCAAGCTCTCGCTAACCGCACACCAGCGCCCTCGGTGTGTCAGCACGCGCTCCCCCACACGCACCTGATCCACACGACGCCATCCCGTCTCGGTCAGCACTGGCGTCCACGCCGCGAGCGACCTGTCGAACGGGTGTGGCGGAAGCGGCACGGCGTCCACGGGATACACCCCCGGGCCGAGCCCATAGAAGTCGTTCTCGGCCAGCGCATCGCAGGCGTCCGGTCCGCGATTCGTGCCTCGGTCCGGGGAGAGCCGCCAGGCCACCGCCTCGATTAAGGGATCCTCGGCGAAGTGCTGCACCTCGGCCTCGGCCCTGGCGTTGTGAATCTCGGAATACGCGATCCGGGTCGCATTGAACCGCACCGTCCGGAACGCCGCAGCGGCAGTCGCCCCGCCACCCGCGCCCCCCTCAACCGCGCCCTTCACAAACGGCCGGAGTTCGCGCGCCAACACCTCAAACGACTTCCCTTCAAGGATCCCAGCCCGCAGGATATCGTCCACGGCACGGAATCCGTCCGCGGCGGCCCGCGACAGAAGTGAGCGAAACAGCTTCGCGCCACCCGTGTTCTCATAGACGGCGAGCAGCGTGGTCCGTGGCGTTAGGACGGCACCGAGCGCCGCATTCGGGAGCCCCACCGCGGTAGCGGCCCGCTTGGCCGCGTCCTGCCAAGCCGCGATGACGTCGGCGTAACTCGTCCTCCGTCCCGCCGCGAGCGCGCGTTCCATCTGCTGCACGAGCCGCTGGCGCTGGAACCGGAACACGTCGGCCGAGGCGCGAAGGGCGCGAAGGCGGGCCTCCGGCGTCGTGCCTGGGAGCCGGAGCAGCAAGGCCTCGAGCCGCTGTGTCGATTGCAGCAGGGCGCGGTCGATCTGGCCGGCCACACGTGACAAGAGATCGCGCTCGATCGCGCGCGCCTGGCGCTGCGCCAGACGGTACGACGCCGGCGCCGTGCGCCTAGCCATTGGCGAAGAACTGGTCCGCGAGGAACAGCAACGCGTCGTCGCTCAGGTCGAACTCTGGCGGCTCTGTACGAACGCGTACCTCACCGCGCAACACGAGACCGAGCTCGATCCGAACGCCAACGCGAAAGGCGGGGATACTTCGGCCCGTCACAGCAACAAGCGGTGTAGGCCAGCGAATCGCAACCGAGGCGTGCGCGGGACCGATCGCCCACCCGCGCACCAACACGGTAGGCGACGGCATCTCGAGCTGAAGCGTGACGCGTGCTAACCGGCGCGACGGGCGGAAGCGTGCGCGACCCCCCGAACCACTTTCCACCGAGGGCGGCGCGTCCGCAACGCCGACAACGGTCGCGACCCCCGACGCGCTCGCTTCCGACCCCGCCGTGACGCCGCTAACAGCGGACGCCTGCGCGGTCCCAGACGCGAGAGCATTGGACCCTGCGGCGGCGTCCACGCCATCCGCTTGTGCGGCCGCCGTCCCGACTGAGGCGCCCGCAGCCACCGTGACCGTGGCGCTTGACGCGAGCACGGTTGCCGTGCCCGCACTGCTCACCTGCACGCCGACAGTAGCAACGCCGACAGCAGATGCCGTCGAGGTCCCGCTCGCAACGCCTTGGCCCCCGGAGGCCGCGTCCGCGCCCTCGGCCGACCCAACCGCTACGCCTGCGCTCGCCGCCTCAGCGGTGACAACAGTGGACCCAACAGCGGCGCCGGCAGCAGTGCCCGATGCAGTCGCCTCCGCCTCGGTGATCGCCCCAATGAGGACGCTCGACACGACGCGCGGCGCATCCTGTAGATGGACGGGAGAATGTGCAGCCACCGCGCGACGAACCGTGCCCGTCGTGCCAGCCATGAGCAGGTTGGGGATTTGCGCTGGTGCCGTGACAGCCTCACCATCGGCGGCAGCAACGGCCACACCACTACTTGCGCCGACCCCCTGTAGGACACTCGCGCTGGCGGCGTCACCCGTCGCCACCCCGGGAGCCGTGGCGACGGCGAGCCAGAGCGCCGCGCCAACGACGGTCGAGGCAGCGATGCCCGCCGCCGCTGTGACCACATTCCAGATGGCGACCGCCACGCTGAGAACGGTCGCCACACCTGACGCTGCCCCATCGGCTTCAACGATGGTCGTCCCTGCCGGGGGCGACAGCTCACCCGTAATCGTCGAGACACGTCGACGCGCAGCGGGCGAGTGCGAGGGAACGCCGTACCGGACTTTGCTCATATCCGTCTTGGCTGATGTCTATATGGCGCCATGAACAGCGACGGCGGTTCCTGGGGGACGGAGCTGTCGAGTTCGACGGCGATTTCGTTGTGGTCCGTTACCGCACCAGCGCTCCAGGCGTAGGTGGAGCCGGTGCTTCCAGCGGAGAGAAACGCGACGTTAATACCCGTCGTTGGCGTGGCCCAACTGCCCTCGGTCGTTTCGGTAAACCCGGTGGGCGGTGTTAGCGCGAGTGGGGCGTCTTCGCCCATCACCGCGACGATGAGTGGGTAATTCGCGAGTGTCGCGACACCGAAGGCGATGCTCGGTGGGTTTTCGGTCTGTGTAGACTGACCGATGGCCTGCCGCACGGCGTTCACGCCCACGCGCACCATGCCCGTCACCTTCATCGCGGTGAGGCCGCCGCCCGTGTCGCCGCTAATTGTGGCCGTAAACGTGGTGGAGGTAGCCGAACCGATGAGCGCATTCCGCACGAAGAACCACAGCGCGCAGGCCGTGCCGCCACCAGTGGAAAGCGGAACGGTTGCGGTCCCAAACTTCGTGTAGGCCCCGAGCCCGTCGGCGTTGTTGTCCGCGAGCGTGATGTCGTCGCCCGAGGCCCAGCCCGACATGCCCGCCACGATGACGATCAGGTCGTTCACCGCTGGGGTGGCGACGACCGTCTTGTTGCCTGCCGTGGTGTTCCAGGTTTCGCCTAGTTCAGAGACCGTGGCCATTTACCACCTCAGGCTCGACCGCACGGTGCGGAGCACTTCAGGCGCAGGGACGGGCGGCTCGCCAACTTCATACCCCTCCCAATCGTCCCAGCGAATGAACTCGTTTATGATGAGGCCGAAGTCGCCGTAACAACCCGAAGCGATCTTGTTCGCATCCGTATCCGTGAACGTGGCGCGCTGCACAGCGTTGATGTACAACTCCAGGTCGAACTGGTCATTGACCCGGAGGTCCACGAGGTCGCCAGCAGTTGGGGCCGCACCGGTATAGCCCATGATCGCCGTGCCATCCGCGCCCGCGATGCGCCGATAGACCTGGAATCGCTCCGCGGCAACCGTATTGCACCTGACAATGTAGCCGGTATCCGCGCCTGTTTGGATGCGGATTGCCGGGCCTTGTCCCCCGCCCGCTGTGGTTTCAATCGGCGCGCGGAGGATGATTTTGGCGCCTTGCGCGGGTCCCGGCGTGTCGGGGTTATAGTATTCCAGCGCCGGGTCACCTGCGTTGTTGCCCTCCGACTCATTGGTGTCGATACGGGTTCGGAATCCCGAGACACTCGTCCAGTTCACCCCCCGGTCCGCGCTATCGGCTCGGTTGAAATTGTCGGTGGACATCAGCTCACCGGCATCTTCGCGACGAACACGTCCCACCGGCTGGAGCCGTTCATGTCGCTGGTGAAGATCACTAGCTTCCCATCCGGCGAGAGCATGGCTTTAGAAAAACGGTCATAGACCGACCCGCTGGAGTCGTGATGTCCCACGATCCGCACCGAACTTCCGTCATTCTTGACCAGCGCCATCGCGTACTGGCGCACCTTCGCATCCGCGTCGTCCTGGTTCTCCTTCGACGTGAGGTGCCACAGGTCCGCTGGGACGCTCATCTCTGGTCGTAAATCACGGCACCAGTTCGCATTGGTGTAGAAGTCGCTTGCGGCGTCGTGGTAGTTTGCCGATCCCTCGATGATCTGCACCGCTACGTCGGTATCGGCTCGGTAGACGTAACAGCCCCCACCCTGCGAAGCGAAATGCGCCGTCCCGACCACGTAGCCTCGTCCCGGCGCGCAGTGATCGTCGGACATAGGCCCATTGACAGTCTGCGAGTCCGGCGAGGCGTCAAACGTATCCGCTTCGAGGTTCCACGGTGCGTTCGCCCCTGCATCGTCGTCAACAGACATGTAGACGTAGGGGTTGAGTAGGTCGATGTGTAACTCGTCGTGCGTGAATCCCGAGCGCGCCTGTGTCATCGCACGTTCGGTGCCCGTGCTTGGCTTGTAGCCACGATATTCCGTGCCGGACATGTACGCGAACCAAGTATCATTGAGCTGGGTCTGAAGCCAGTTAAGCGACCCAGCACCAGCCGGATCAAACGGAAAGCCAGTCGGCGTAATCTCCGACCCCGTGATTGTGCTGTAGGCGCGAATGATGCCGCTGTTGAGGGCATAGGAGCGCTGTGGTGTGGAGGGATGCAATGAGAAGGCCATTCCCGCATCGCCCGGCCCCGCCGCAGCACCAGCGTCTCGAAAGTTCTCGGCCTGGAAGTCCTCGTAGTCGATGTCAACGAAGTAGCCGATGAAGTCGAGGCACAGCGTGTACTTCGTATGCCCGTCGCCCCCGTCCACCCACGGCTGCGAACACCGAGGGCCGCTCGTCGCATAACCGTGACTCACGCCCGAGTTCGAGATTGGGACGGTGGACGACGTGACCTTAAGCACCGTCACACCCGAGACGGGATCGACGTAGGTCTGCCCCGCCGAGAGACTACGGCCGTAGGTCCCGCTCCGCGTCTGCCCAGGACTCGTCGCTTCGGGGAGCTGGGTAGGATCGGCTACGAGCACCCCACCCGCACTACGCCGCCAGAAGCTCGGCCCCGCGACGGCCGACCGTACCGCGCGGACCGCCACGGCTTACTCGTCCCAGACGATGTAGGCGTCGCAGATTTGGCCGGTGCCGGTCGCGACGATGATGCCGAGCCCGTTGCCCGTGCCAGCGTCGCCGACTTCGAGTCCTGCATCTCCGAACGTCCAGATCACGCCCGCCCCGATGGCCGCGCCGAGCGAAGTGCGGTAGCCTAGATCGGTTTCCAGAATGGTCGGGGCGCCCGAGTGCGTGGTGAACGCCGTGCAGGAGGCCGCCGGACCACTCCGGCGATGGCGAGACTCTACGAGGGCCGCGCCCTGCGTACCGGCGGTAGAAAGACGAGCGAGCATGAGCGCGACCGCCGTCGTCGTGGTGTTAAACACGCCGATCTCGCGCACGACGCCGATGATGCTGGCGATGTTGTACAGGCTCATAATGGGAAGCGTGGTAGAGCCCGCTCCGGTGCGAACTCCCGCTGAGTATCTGGCCATGGTTAGTCCTCTGTGATTGTGCTGGTGGTCTTGAGCCGCGGAATCACCCCAACCGCCATCGTGATGTTCGGCGTCACGGTGCCCTTATACAACAACTTATTGGCGACGCCCGTGCCCACACTGAAATGCGTGATAGCCCCGCCAGGGGAGGCGGTACACTCGGCGAAGTCGATATTCGCGACAGGCGAGACTGAGCCGCTCGCGACGGTCCAGCCGCCGGTCGTGCGCGCGACGGCCACGCGGGCATACCCCGTGTAAGCGGTCTCACTGGTCGCCTGCGTCCCGGCCTCGCCGGGGTCGGCGGTGTGCAGCGCAACAGTCAGCGTCGTGGCGGGCGAGGTGGCGTCGTTTTCGGCCAGGTCCGCGATTGCCGTCGCATTGAAGATCAACTTGAGGATATCATCCTCGTACGTGTTACCCTTGCTCATACCTTCCCCTTACACTGTGAGAACAAATGAATCGACGTAGACAAGTCCGCCCTCGATGAGCGAGGCCGGGTTGATCTTCAATTCGGCGCCGGCACCGGACAGCAGCGGGAACCCCGCCGCCGGCCGGATTTCATACCGCGTCGGGTCACCGGAGGCGAGCACCGTCACCCGGTCAAACTTCCCGGTCTCGATGACCCCGGGGGTCTCGCTCGTGAACCCGGGCATCGGGAGAATCGCCAGGACGCGACCCTGCTCCGACAGCAGGAACAAGCGACTGCCGCCGAGCTTCGCCGCGATTGCGGCGGCAACCGTGTTCCGGATTTCCGCGCCGTAGATCGCCACGGCTAGGTCTCCTCTTGCGTGACGAGTTTTTCCCCGGTCTTCGGATCCTTGGTCAACCGCAACTGCTTCTTCTTGGCGGGCACAGGCGGCGCGGGCGGATCATCAGGCTTCGGGACCGGCGGCCCGATCGGCTGCGCCAGGAGCCCGCGCAGCTGATCGTCTTCCGCCACTTCCTTCTCCGCCTCAGCGATCAGCGCGGCCTCATCCTTCGCGTCCGCAAGACCCAGCGTAATGAGCCACCGCACCGCGATCTTGGCCTTCGCGGACTTGGGCACCGGCAGCTTGTCCAACAGGTCCTGCATCTTGTCGAGCTGGTGCGCGTCCACCGCCGCGCCGGCCGCCTTCGCGTCGAACGCAATGCCGTCCCACGCTGCGATTTGTCGCAGCACTTCCACAAGGGCGGTACGCCCCGCCGGCACCGGCGTCGTCTGGCCGAAATACCGGACGCGCAAGCGCTCGATCTCTTCGTCAACGTTCAGCGGCTGGAAGTTGTCGTCGCGCTCAACGCGGGCCTTGAACCACTTGGTCCGGTCGTTCGGGAACACCGCCTGCTCGAGCCTCCACAGCGTCTCGTTCTCGGCGTCGTCCAGCCCGGCCTTGAGCATTTGCAGGAAGGCGCCCACGCCAGAAGCGACGTCCTGCCGAACCTCGGTGGCCGTCTTTTCCTGCGCGGTGTCGCTGTATTCACGGAAGAAGGTCTTGTAGAACTGCTCAACCTTCTGATCCAGGACCTTCGTCGCGATCTCGACCGATGCCGTGGGCGGTGCCCGAAAGTCAATCGTCTTTGCCGCGCTGGGGTCGTCTTGTAGTAGGAAACTGCCTTGGTCGACTAGCTTTTTAACCGCGGCGAAGCCCTCGTCCATTGCGGGCACGATCATCTTCGGAAAGTTGGAGGACCGAAGCAGACTATCGCGCTCCGATTCCTTGTTGAAAATGGCGACGTTCTTCTTGGCAAGCGGGTAACCGACGTTGCGCCGGAGCGGCAACACGACGGGGAAGATCGGGAGCTGCCGCTGACCGGCGGCGTCCTCGTAGCGATGCGTCCCGGCGGGCCCCACCGTCTGGACAGTCTTCTTATCGCCCGCCTTCGTCTCCTTGTATCGCTGCCATCCCTCGCGCGTGATGACGAGGTATTGCGTCGTCACCTCAGGCTCCTGCTCGAGCGAGGTCCGCGACGTCACTTCCTCGCAGATCCGCACCGACGCGAGGCCTGCCTCATCCTCCAGCCAGTCCACGACGCGTTCGGGCTCGATCAGCTTGACGCGAGCCGCGCCCTTCACGACGTCGACCATCTGCCAGTGACAATGCGTGATCACGAGCTCGATGCCGAGCTGCTTCCAAATGGTCGCGTAACCGGTCTTCTTCCCATCGGTATTGCTATACAGCTTACCGATCACCGAAGACGGGTCGTCCTTCGCGCCCAAGTCACCGAAGACGCGCGTTGCGTCGTCCTCGACGTGAAACAACATGCCGGCAAGCGCGTCGGCGCAGAGGCCAAAGTGCGACGTAAAATCCGCCAGGGCGACCCGCTCGTTGTAGGCCGCCTCGGTCTCGCCGGTGCCCTTGCGAATCAGGTAGTCACGAATCTTGGCGGCGTCGAGCACTTCGCCCGTATAGACGTCACGAGCGTAGCACCACTTGACGTGATTCTTCTGCCACTCGGGATGGCGATAGTCGAGCCAGGTGCCCCCGCTTTTCGTCGCGGACGAATCGATGTAGTAGGGGAGCGATGCGGTCAACGAGACTCCGGACTTAGCGGGCTGAAAACCCTGGGTATACGGAGAGAATACGCCCGCGATTACTTATCAATGCTCAGGTAGGTCCCGACTGCGGAGCCGATGGCGAAGGCGACGAATGCGGCCAGCGAGTGCTCGTAGATGACGACGAGGGAGAGGCCGTTGATGACGAGGTCCCAGACGGCGGCGCGCGGCCGATGCTTCGCCGTGATCGCCTGCAGGCATCGGGTCTGCGCCACCGAGACGCCGGCGCCGAAGACAAGCGATCCAAGCAGGAGGAGCGCGGTTACCATGATCCCTGACTCCCGAGCCACGATATGGTGCCGCGGCCGCCGCGCTGGCGTACCCAATTCCAGTAGACCACCGCGTCCGCCTTATTCGGCGAGCGCCCCAGAATGGCCCGGATCTTGTCCTTCTCCTGGACATAGGTTTTCCCGTTGCGCGGTCCCGCCTTAATCGCCGTCAACTCGCGCTGCAGGTCAGGGTCCGCAAACCCCGGCCCGCCGACCCGGCCATACTGCAGATCGTCCGCCAAGAGGTCGTACGCCTGCGCGCGCAGGTTCGCGTAGACCTCGACGTCGGCGATGCTGCGCTCAGGGTCGACCGTAATGCGGGTCGGGACGGGTTCGGCCGAGCTCTGGAAGTTGAACACCCGATGCCCGAGCCGCGTCAGCTCGTTCACGGCACCGGCGCCCACGCCGATGCCGTCCACCGCGACGCGCCCGGCCGCAATCGGCGCGAACGGATTCGTGATCCGACTCGCCACCTTCTCGCGCGCCGCCTGGTTGGCGTCGGGACACGGGAAGGCGTCAACCTTCAGTAGGAACGCGCCCTCGCCGTAGGCGATCGCCGCGGGGTCCCCCGCCGTACTGTTCGACGGATCGAACCCCAGCGCGGGCGCACCGGGCTCCACCGGCACGCGCTTCGCCGCCTCCTGAATCCACGCGAGTTTGATCATCGCGTCGGCCGCTTCTGCCGGACTGATGCCGCGCACCGACGCCTTGTAGCGCGGATGATCGACCCCGTGCTTCCGCTCGAGCCGCCCGATCGACGCGCGCGTCACCGCGCCCTTCATAATGTCCGGATTGTCGAGGACGACGTTCGGATGATCCAAGGCAGACGCACGAATGTGAACGACGTCCGGCGAGACGCAGAAGCGATGCAGCGGGTCCAGCTGATGCTCCGGATTCCCGATCCCGAAGATCAGGTTCGTGCCCGGCCGCGTATTGGTTTCTTCGATGGCGGTCACGATCGACGGCCGCATGCCCGGCATCTCTTCGATCAGGAAGAGCTGATACTCGTCATGGAACCCCTGCGCGCGCGACGCCGATTCCTCGGACGCCCCTGCGCCGGCCGCATAGCCCCACGCATTCCACGAACCCTTCGTCTCGTCGTCGTCCGGCTTCATCTGCAGGTGCAAACTCTTCAGCGAGGCGCCCGGGAAGCGCGGCTGGAACTTCCGCCAGAAGCGGCCCATCTGCTTCCACATATGGAGCTCGAGCTGCTTCTCCTTCGGCGCGAGCGAAACGACCGTTGACTCTAAGAAATTTTCGAGGTACCACAGAGGCAGGAACCCGGCTAGAAACGTCTTGCCAATCCCCTTGCCTGACTCGAGCCCTACCCACTTCCCCGCGGCCAGCGCCTCGCACGCCTTGGCCAGCGGGTCGACGTCGCCGTCCCAGATGTGCGTCTCATAGGCGCCGCCGTACTGCGACCAGCGGAGCGTGCGCGGATCCACACCGAGCGCGGCCTCCGCCCAGCCGATCGGATCCTTGCTCCACCGGGGCGTGTCGATCGGCGCCATGCTCTGCTTGCGTAGGGCCTCTGCTCGCGCAGCCTTCTCCGCGGCGTACTTGTCACGGTCGCGCTTGTTCTGATTCGCGACCTTCCGCTTGTAGGCCTCGGACCCAACTTTGACGGGCATTGGCTAGCGGACCGGGGGCAAGGATGCAAAATCCGAACAGGCCCCGCCCGCCGCCGCGGCGCTTCTTCCCCCCCTGGGGGGGTCTAAATGCTGGCGGGGCTGTGCGTTGGCTACCGAGCGTCTGCTCATGCGATCCTTATGCGGGGAAGGAATGCGCCTATCTGTAGGCGTGGTGCGGGGATGGAGCTGGTGCCGACTGATGGGGCGAATGATCACCAATCAGTAAGCCACTACTCGGGAAGTTCTTAGCCTTGACTCATTTGCGCGCGACCTTTCACCAGCCTGCCACGATTAGCAGGGCAAGCCCAACTATTCCTCGAGAAGACTATTCCTCGAGAAGAGAATACGCCCGAATCGCAGCGTGACACTTGCATACGGAGCGTAACGGTGCTATCTACCGCGTGTCGTAACGGAGACCTGGCGCGAGGGCGTGCCGTTGTTACTCCCAGAATTGAGTTAGGAGCATATGACTGAGCGTAAGCCGTTCCTCATTCGACTACGTGAGGAGAAGGAACGAACACCGATCACAGAGTTAGCGAGGGACAACGATATCTCAGAGGCTGAGGTCGCGCGGCGTTTACTCATTCCTGCTGTCACTCTGGCGAAGAAGTACGGCCTCAACGAGGTGTCGGCAGAGTTACGCAAGCAGGCGAATGAAGCGCTAGGGCTCAGCAGTCCGACGTTGCGCAGGAAGATTGCGCGTGCTCGAGCGAAGCTACCGCTGAAGAGCACGAAGAAACATAGGGGTCCAAGCAAGAAGTCGGCTGACTGGCAACAAATCAGGTGTCCACCACACCAAACGGGTCTTGAGCAAACACGCATCGCCCTCGCTCGGACCCGTTCTTCTTTCCACTCGTTCCAGTCGTTCCCATTTTCTTGACTACCCCGTAGACACGAGTGAATGAGTCATTCCTACTTATAGCGGGAATGACTCAAATCTTCTACGTGTAATGCCGTAATTCCCACCGATTCCCGCACCACGGGAACGACTCCACGACTCGCGAACCAACTGTCGGCCTACTGACTAAAACTCGTGGCCTGAAACCGTACAACCGTTGACGGGCGTATCACTCGGGCGTATTGTCTTCCCAGAACGATGAATACTCCCAAAGCGGTATCCGCGAGTACCACCAACGGGCGACCGAAGACCCGCACCGCCGTGCTAGGGACCGGGCTTCGTGATCAGTTCTTGGACGCCTTCGGGACCCTGTGGAATGCCTACCGGCAGTTGAACCTGGCCATTGCTCAGCCCAACGACGGTCCGGAGTTAGCGGTCAGCTTCCCGACGTTCAGTCGGGCATGCCGCGGACTCCCGATCGCGCCCAATGAGCTCAACGCCATCGTCAGCGCTTGGGAGTACCGGCGCCGCCAACCGGTGTCCGCATGAACCCGCGCCACGTTTTGCGGATCGTCGCAGGTGTCGCGCTGATCTTCGCCGCCTTCGTCGCGCAGTTGATTGCTGACGTCTTTGTTGATGCCGCGGCCGGTGCTTTCGGGCTCGCTGAACGGGTGTTGCCGTGAGCGCTCGCGAGATCTCTGATCGGATCCTCGGCTGGCGCAACGGCGTGCCGATCCGTTTGCAGCCGCAGCTCTGCCAGTTCTTCGTTGAAGTGCAGACCCGGTTCTTTGGCGGACGCGTGGTTCGTCGTGTCACCCCCGACGAGAAGCGGTTGGGGCGGCGCCTCCCCGAGACGGCGCTCCGGACCACGGCTCCCGCTGTAGTCCCCGCGAGCAGATGCGCTCCTGATCCCAAACCAGAGCGCTCACAAAAGCGTGGTAAGCCGCGGAAGCGGGCCAAGCCGTGAACGAGCTCCGGTTATTGGTCGCCCTGGCGCGCGCCAAGCAGCGGTTTCCGTCGATGCGGATGACCCAAATCATCTGCAACGCCACCAATACGAACGATCCGTTTTATGTGACCGATGACGCGCTGACCGAAGCGCTCGAGCACTACTGCGCCGAGCATTCGATTCGCACGCGGCGGAGCACCGACCGGTGAGCGGGACGACGATGATCTTCGTCTTCGGGTCCAATCGGGCCGGGATTCATGGCGCCGGTGCGGCGGCCTTCGCCGCGAAGCATCACGGCGCGCAGTTGGGTGTTGGTGAGGGCCTGACCGGGAACAGTTACGCGCTGCCGACCTGCGACGCGTCGATTCGGCCCCTACCGCTTTCTGACATCACTCTCCATGTGGACCGATTTCTGGCCTACGCCAAGGAGCGGCCGCAGCTGTCCTTCCAGGTAACGCGCGTCGGCTGCGGCCTCGCTGGCTACACCGACGAACAGATCGCACCGCTCTTTCTTGCCGCACCTGACAACGTCTGGTTACCCGCCGCCTTCGTTCGTGCCGTGGTTCACCTCGTGGCCCGCCGCGCGCCCTCTTCTGCTCGGGAGTCCTGATCATGGCTTTGCGTCGCAGCATCTACACCTATCTGCTACGGACCTGTGACCCGAACGGGGAATCCTATGGCGGGTTCAAGTGGCCCCTCAAGAAGGGCGCCATCGTCAAAGCTCCGGATTGGAGCCCGAAGAAACAGTGTGGTAATGGGCTGCACGGCCTGCTGATGGGCGAGGGTGCCGGCGAGCTGTTGAATTGGGAGCCCGATGCGAAATGGCTCGTCGTTCGTGTACGCCGTGCGCAGGTCGTCACCATCGACAACGAGAAGGTCAAGGTGCCGAGCGCGTCGATCGTCTATGTGGGCGAGCGCGGCGGTGCGATCGATCTGTTGCTGAAGCTCGGCGCTGATCCTTCAAAGATGGTCGCTGGCCAACCGTCCGCGTCCGGCGATTACGGGCAGGCGTCCGCGTCCGGCACTCGCGGGCAGGCGTCCGCGTCCGGCGATTACGGGCAGGCGTCCGCGTCCGGCACTCGCGGGCAGGCGTCCGCGTCCGGCACTCGCGGGCAGGCGTCCGCGTCCGGCTATCAGGGGCAGGCGTCCGCGTCCGGCTATCAGGGGCAGGCGTCCGCGTCCAAGAGCGGCATCGCGCAGTCCCGCTACCGCGTGAAGTCTGGCGAGCTCGGCATTCTCATCGGGCTCTACAGCGATGGTATCCGCGATCGCGTCCTGGTGGGCTACGTCGGTGAGAACGGCATCCTCGCCAAGACGTGGTACGTCATCGTTGTCACGTCGGCCGGTGCGACGTTCCTCCCGGATACCAATCAGAGCGACCCGGCTCCGAACGTCACCCCGACGAGCACGACGAAGGCGTCATGAACCCCGCGGCCGAGGTAGTGATCGGCTCGCAGGAGCCGACCGAAGAGCTCAACGAGGCGGCGCTCGCGGTTCGGGCAGCGGCGGAGGCGAGGCGGGACGCTCCGATGCAGCGCCGTAACATCCTGTCCGTGCAGGGCTGCTCGGGGTGCGGGCGGCCACGGAAGCAGCGAGTCCAGACGCCCTTCGGGATGCGGAGCATTTTCTCCCGGCTCAAGATGACGCTGATACCGGGGGTGGAATACGTCGATCGCACGCACCCGCGTAGCGGACCCAAAGCGCGGCGATTCCCGGCTCGAGCGCCGCTCTGCAAGAGCTGCCGCCAGGTCGCGCTCGGGTTCCCGAATCAGCAAGCCGCTGAAGCGCTCACCGCGGCGGTGGCCGCATGAAAATGCCCGTCGCTCTCGGTCGCGATCCCAATCCGCCCGCTCTCGGCCGCGACCAGACGCTCGCGCTCGTGCGGCAGCTGCGAGAAGCCACGACTGAAGAGCAGAAGACGCTGCTCGAGAGTCGCATCGTCGCCGGCAACCTCCGCTTCTGCGCCATTCAGGCGCGGCGCTACAAGCAGGGCGACCTCGAGTACGACGATCTGATGGCGGTTGCGACCGCCGCGTTCCTCGAAGGCGCGCGGCGCTTCGATCCCAGCAAGTCGGTGCATTTCGCGGCCTATGCGCGTCGCTGCATTCATCGCGACCTCGTGGTCTACGTGCGGCGGCACGGCGGCGCGATTCGCCTGCCTCGCGAGCCACGGAAGGGTGAATCCGAGCGCGGCCGGGAGTCGGTCAAGGCGCAGCAGTATATCGCGATTGACCGCAGTGCGCCGTCCGATCGCGCCTCCTTCGTCGTCGATTCTCCCGAAGATGGCATCCTCGACGGAATCGATGCGGAACGGTTGGCTGGTCTCGTAGACACGCTGCCGGCACGGGAAGCGACGGTGGTGCGGATGCGGTTCGGGCTCGCGGGGATGGCGCCCCACGATCTCGCGGAGATTGGCGCGGTCCTGAGCGTATCGAAGCAGCGGGTACAGTGTCTGTTGGATCGCGCGCTCGCCTCGCTTAAGTCGACGCTCCTCGCGCCGAAGGCGGCGGCATGAGCCCGACATACGACGGACCCGTCGTGTCGGTCGGGACGAACGACGCCTCCCGGCTCAACGCGGGCGCGGTGGTCGATCCTGTCCAGTCGGTGGTGGGCACTGGCGGGTCTCCGGCGACCCCTCTCCCTAAAATCTTTCTCGTGGCCGAAGGCTCTGCGCCCTGGATTCATGGGTACGCGCTCGCGGAAGATGGGACGTGGCTGACCTCGCACGTCTCGAGCTCACGCGCCTTCGCACGGCATGACCTGCAGACCTCGGTGAAGCACGCGGCCTACAAGGCGCACTACCCGAACGGCTACACGCTGGTCGACTACACGGCTGACGCCGGAGACGAGTTGGAGCATCGCGCAGACTTCATGGGCGCGCTGATGCGCGGCGAGACCACGGATGAAATCAAGGTGCGGGAGTACGCGGCGTGAGCAATGGCTATCACGAAGGACTCGCCTGCGAGAAGCGCATCGGCACGCACGCGGAGTCTTGCACTGATCCGGCGGCGTTCGTCGTTCACGGTTTGGCGCTGTGTGAGCCGCATTTCGAGGATCTGATCCAAGCGATCACTCGCGAGTCGGGATGGCAACAGGGCGCTGAGGTGCGGTTCGCCGCGAAGGCGGTGCCATGAGCTCGCGTCCCGGTATTCGAATCGGCGAGGATCCGCTCGGCGCCTTCCAAGGGATTCTGCTCGGGGTCGCACTCGGCGGCATCCTCTGGACCCTCATCGTCGCCGCGTTCTGGCTCCTGTGAACCTTGTGCCGCGGCTCGAGAGTCGGATCGTCGGCGCCTTCCTGCCCGGTGACGCCTGGCTTGCCATCCTGACCTCGCACGTCGAATGGGCGGTGACGACGTCGTTGGAGGAGCTGGACGCGTCGGAGCGTATCCGCGTCGCGCGTCAACTCCTCCTGCTCCTCGCTGCGGCCGCTGATGGCATTTCGCCGGCGCAGGACGACCTGCTGACGGAGTCGCGGCAGCTGGTGGATGCCGCTTGTGAAGTCCTCGGCCACACGCCCGATAACATCGATACCCAACTCGCGGCGCGGTTCGTCCTCCGCCACGAGACGCTGACCTCTGTAATGACCAAGCTCGCCAAAGCTGCCGGCTACCCGCTACGAGGGAACGACCACAATGTTCAAGACGCGAGACGCGGTGCAGGACGCGATGAAGGACATGCGGAAGGCGCTCGAGAAGACGGCCCGCTGCATCGATCAGGCGGCGCGGAACAGCGACCCGGCGCGTAACGCGGAGCTGATGAAGACCCTGCACCTGGCGCAGGATTCGCTGGACGCGGCCCGCCGCGCGCTGAATCACGCGCAGGGCGTCGCCGTCCTGTTCGGCACGCAGTTGATGGGACTCTTGCCCGAAGCCGAAGCGCTCGCGAAGTCTGCGTGAAGCCGAGCCTCCTCTTTGTTATCGCACCCGTGCTGGGGGCGCTACTTGCGGTGGGACTTCAGCAAGCGGTGCCGCGGGACGGCACGGTAGTGCGCTACGTGCCGCCCACGCTCGATGCGCAGCGGGATTCGATCGTCGCCGCGGAGGCGCGCCGGGCCGGAGTCTCTGTGCCGCTCGCCCTCGCCGTCTCGCACGTGGAGAACTTCGGCGGCGATTCGACAGCGCTGAGTCGTGCGGGCGCGATTGGGCTGATGCAGGTGATGCCGATGTGGCGGCACAGCTTTGAGGATGAGTGCGGATGCGGGCCACTGCAGAATCGACGACGTAACGCCTGCGTCGGTGTCCGTATTTTGCGCCTGTATCAGGACAGCACCAAGACGGTGAACTTGGCGCTGCGTCGTTACCACGGCTCGACCCGTCTGCACATGCTCGGTGATCAATACGTCGAGTCCGTCCTGGAGAAGTTGGTGCAAATCACCCGATGACCACACTGTAAACGGGCGTATACTCTCCGCACACGCAGGCCGGTGTCTGGCCGAACTCCCCAAGACAATCGAGGTAGCATGCGGTTCCACCCCACAGCCGACCACGTCGGCCGTTAGCGAGTAACGCCCCTGCCCCGCTTCAGTGCCCGCTCGCTCTCCCGGCTCGCCACCTGCGACCCGCGCCTCGTCACGCTGTTTGAGGACGTCGTCGTGGATCACGATTGTTACGTCGATTGTGGCGCCCGGCCGGTAGACGAAGAACTCGCCGCAATCGCGAGCGGGCACTCGAAGCTGCTGGACCCCTACGATTCCAAACACGTCGTCGGCCCCAAGCGTCCCCTGTCTGAGGCCGCTGACGTGTATCCCTACCCGACGCTCCTGCCCAATACGCAGATGCCGAAGACGGAGTACGGGCACGCCCTTGGCCGCTTCTACTTCTTCGCCGGTTTCGTGAAGGCGCGCGCCCTCGCGCTCGGTATCAAGGTGCGATGGGGCGGCGACTGGGACAGCGATACCGACTTCTCGGATCAGACCTTTGACGATCTCGTGCATTGGGAGATCGTTGATTGAGGTCGTTGCTCGCCTGCTTGTTCGCCCTCTTGTTTGCCGCGCCTGCGCAGGCGCAGTGGCTTCACGGTAACGAATACGTTGCCGGCGCCGGGATGAATGTCGCGCTCCGCGGCCCCTGGGTCGCGCGCAGCTGGCGCCGTCCCATCCCCCGCTTCTTGCTCGCCCAGACGATCAATCTCGGATACGAAGGGCTCATCGACTGCCACTCGTGGAACGCGCCGGGCCACAGCCCGTGGCGCGACATGCGCGGCCGCCTGCTCGGCTACGTCGCGGCAGAACTCGTCCTCGAGGTTGGTCGCCGGGTGGTGCGCTGATGTACGCGATTACGTTCACGAACGGGACAGTCTGTATGGCGGAACGCGCGGTCGGTGTTCTCTCCGCGAACGATCCCGAAGGGAAGAAGACCTACTACGTCGCGCAAATTCAGGGCGCGCGGCGACGGCTCAAGCCTGAAGAGGTTGACTCCATTACGCTGGTGGCAGCGTGAATCGCGCCGCACGGCGCCGGGCCGCTCGCGGTGAGACCGCCCCGAAAGAGATCCGCTGCCCGGTCCGGATTTCGGAGCCGCCCAAGACGCAGGCCGAGCGCTATGCCCTTGAGCGGCGCTGCCTGGCCGAGGCGAAGAACGCGGGTCACCGCGGCGCCCGGGTCAAGCTCGTGGCGGCGCAGTTCTATAACGCAGCGATCGCCGAGGCGTCGCGCGCCGTTCGCGAGCCTTCGACCCAGCCTTCCGTCCTCACTCGCCCAGGTGCTGCTGTGCCCACTCCACCGGCGCCGCGCGGAATGCAGCAGACAGAGTCCGGCCTCTACGTGCCACAGGAGACACAATGAGAGGTTCGCGTCCCCGCATCTATCTCGCCGGCCCGATCACTGGGTTGAACTACGAGGGTGCTACGGATTGGCGCGAGAGCGTCAGCGAGCAGTTGCTGCCGGGCATCATCGGGGTCAGCCCGATGCGCGGCAAAGAGTATCTGAAAGCGATCGGCACGATCGGCGGCACGTCCGAAGAGGCGTATACGCGCCTCAGCGTGATCTCGCACCCCAAGGGCGTCATCTGCCGAGATCGTTGGGACATCTCTTCGTGCGATGCGGTCCTGATGAATCTCCTCGGCGCCGAGCGCGTCTCCATCGGCACAATGATTGAAGCGGGCTGGGCCGACGCGCACCGGAAGCCAGTCATCGTTGTTCGCGAGCCGTCCAATGTTCATGCGCACATGATGCTGGACGAGATCGCCGGCTACACGGTGCAGACGCTCGAGGAAGCGGTCCACATCCTCAAGATCCTGTTCTACCGGAAGAACGCGTGACCCGTCAGTTCGAGACGGGCGCCACGCGCGATACAGACACGACCAAGATCGATCCGGAAGGCGCGCTATCGCCGCTCGTCCTTGAGCGTTTCGCGGAGTACATGCGCGAGTGCCAAACACGCAATGTCCCCGAAGGGCAAACGATACGGGCCTCTGATAACTGGCAGAAGGGCATCCCACTTAGTTCCTACATCAAGAGCTTGATCCGGCACGCCTTTGACGCCTGGAAGCTGCATCGTGGCTACACAGTGATCGATGCGAAGTCCGGACAGCCGGTGACCCTCGAGATCGCACTCTGCGCCATCCTCTTCAATGTGCAGGGCTACCTCCACGAGCTGCTGAAGGCGAAGGCGACGGCATCGCAGTAGCCGACGCGCCTGGTGTCTGGGCGAGCACTCCCCCGTTTACAGAGAAGGTGAACGATCGCTGGCTCCGGATCACGTGGGCCGCCAAGCATTTCAAGATCGATCGTGACACGCTGTGGCTTTGGGTGAAGGCAGGCGTCGTGGAAGCGCGGATGCAGACCAATGGTGGCTGGCAGGTAAGCGAGCAGAGCCTACGGAAACACTTATTCGGGAGTTCGAATGCTGGCACGTGATGATCGATTCCTCGCCTCGTTGCGCGAGCGCTTCAAGCCCCGCGCGTGGTCGTCTGAGCGACCGGCGACGGAATTTCCGCAGATGGTCATCACGGTGCCGGATGAGTGGGACACCGTTCTCCTCGCCCCGTGGTATGACCTCCACATCGGGGCCAAGAACCATGACGCCGAGCTGCTGAAGCGGCACGTCGCCTGGTTTGAAGCGACCCCGAACGTCCTCGGATGGTTCGGCGGCGATCAGATCGAGAACGCGTCGAAGCTGTCCGTTGGCTCCGGCGTCTACGAGCAGGACTACGACCCCGACAACCAGCTCGTGCAGACGATGCAGCAATTCGCGGCCGTGCGTCACAAGCTGCTCTTCACGCTGCCCGGCAACCACGAGGACCGCACCAACATCATGGGCGTCGACCTCGCGTGGTGGATGAGCGCGATGCTCGAGATGACGTACTTCCCCGACTACTGCTTCTGCACCCTGAAATGGCGCGGCAACAACTTCCGTCTCGCGGCGCACCACGGCTCAGGGGGTGCAGCGACGGCCGGCGCGCAACGGATGGCGGCAAGAAAACCAATCTCGTGGGCGAAGCCGTTCGACCTCTATTGGTCCGGGCACCTGCACCAAGCGTTGGTTGACGTTCTGTATCAGACCGAGTTCGATCAGACGTCCGGGGAGATGGTCGAGCGCGACGCGCTGATCATCATTTCCCCGTCCTACCTCAAATACTTCGGCGGCTACGGCGCCAAGAAGCAGTACAGCCCGGGCACGCGCGGCATCGCTGTTGTCGAGCTCCGCGAAGATGGCCGCATGGACTCGATCATTCACGCGCGCGGCAAGCGCCTCTAGGGAGAGATATGCACGACTGTAACGGAACGCCCCTTAAGAAGGGCGACAAAGTCCTCATTGAGGCCGTGATCGGCGATACCTATGCCACTCCCGATTACTGCAATGTCACGCTGAAGATCGGCTCCGAAAAGCCGCACGGCCCGGACAACATCCAGTCGAGCGTGACACTCAATACGCGCCAGGTCCTTCTCTACCGGAAGGGGGCGTGATGAAGTTCGTCATCGAACGGAATCAGCTGCGCGAGGCGCTGGACGCCATCGTCCCTGTCATCGCCACCAAGACGACTCTGCCGGTGCTCGGTAATGTCCTCCTCCAGGCGCGTGCCGGGAGCGTCGGATTCGCCGCAACGGATCTCGATACCGGAATGAACGTATCCGCGCCCGCTGAGACAACGACGGAGGGCGAAGCGCTCATACCGGCGAAGCGGCTGCAGGAGATCGCGAAGCAATTGCCCGAAGGCGTGATCCGATTCGGGACCGCGGCGGAAGGCCGCATCTCGGTCGAGTCCGGCAAGTCCCGCTTCAAGCTGCTCGGGATGAAAACGGACGAATTCCCGACCTTCCCCAAGCTCGACTTCCCCGGCTTCGGGAGCGCGCGGGCGGGCACGGTGCGCGACCTGATCGATGGCGTTTCCTTCGCCGCGGCGCGTGACGACGCGCGGCCGACCCTCGGCGGCGTCCTCTGGGAGTTTGGTGACAAGACGATGCGGATGGTCGCCACGAACGGCCACCGGCTCGCGAAGATGGAAGCGACGGGGACGTGGTCGAAGGCGCAGCTGATCGTTCCCCCGAAGGCGCTGGACCTGTTCAGACGGATTTACACGGCGGATGATGCGACCGTGCAGGTTGCGACGAGCCAGACGCACATCGGCTTCCTGTCCGGCGAGACCTTCCTGTTCTCGCGCCTGATCGAAGGTCCCTACCCGAAGTACGAGCAAGTGCTACCGAAGGAGAACAACCGGGCGGTCGTCGTCGATCGTGACGCCCTGCTCGCGGCGGTTCGGCGCGTCACCGTCATGGCCGACTCGCAGACGCATCGGATCCGGCTCGCCGGCACCGCGGCGGGCCTCAAGGTGACGACGCAGACCGCCGACCTGGGCGAGGCCTCGGATGAGGTCGCCGGCTCATGGGTAGGCGACCCGATCGAGATCGGGTTCAACGCGACCTATCTGATGGAGACGCTGAAGCGCGTCCCCACGGAGAATGTTCGGCTGACCTTCAAGTCGCCGGTTCACGCGGCGTCGGTCGAGCCCGTTGGTGACTCCTCGTGGTACGGCGTCCTGATGCCGCTCCGGTTGGTCGCCTGACCTTCGCTGGCGCCGTTCGGAGTCTGAACGGCTTACCCGGCATCATCCTCGCAGTGATCGCGGCGCTGGGCGCATTTCAGGCCTACGTCCATAAACGTGAAGAGCTGGCGGTCGCGCGGGCCGAGTGGAAGCAAGAGCGGAACAAGCTGCGCGTCACCATCATCAACGACAGCATCGACGCCGACGCGCGCGACAAGCAACGCAATGACAGTATCGCCAAGCTGACAGCGCGGCTGGGCGCGGCGACGCGGACCGCTGCGGTTGCGGGTCAAGCCTTCACCGTGACGCTCGCCGCGTTGCGGGCCAGTGCTGACTCGAATACGGCCACCGTGCTCGACAGTCTCGAGGCGCAGCACGGGCGTCAAGTCAAGTCACTGTCGGAAGCGGTCGCCACCGCACAGGCGGAGACGCAGGTCGAGCGTGACAAGATCGCCGATCGTGATGCGCAACTGCTGAAGCTTCGCGGCGACCTCGCGTTGTCGATTACACGCGCGGACGGATTCGAGCGCCAGGCGCACCCCGGCGCGATCAAGCGAGTGCTCGACAGTCCGGTCACGCATCTCGTCGCGTTTGCCGCCGGCTATGCACTGGGGGCCAAGTAATGGCTACCCCAAAGAAGGGCTACTTCACAGCGGACGGCATCAAGATCCCGAGCGTGACCACGATCCTCGGGCGCTTCAAGGAATCGGGCGCGCTAATCCGCTGGGCCTACTCCCAGGGTGTCGCAGGCGTCGAGCTCTATGAGAAGCGAGACACGGCGGCCGATGTTGGTACCTACGTCCACGCGATGATCGAAGCCTTCCTCAGCACGGGCGAGATCAATATCCCGGCGCCGGCAGGGATGACGCCGGAGAACATCGAGAAGGCGGCCAGCGCGTTTTCAGCCTTCCGGTCCTGGATCGAGGGCTCGCGTCTCAAAGTCCGGCCGCTGGAGAAGCATTTCGTCAGCGAGGTTCATCGCTTCGGCGGTACACCGGATGCGATCGCCGATGAACCGGATGGCTCGCGGTCGCTCTTGGACTGGAAAACAGCGAAGGCCTACTACAGCGATCAGTTGCTCCAAGTCGCCGCGTATCGGCAACTCTGGAACGAAGTCAATCCTGAGGCACCCATCACCGGCGGCGTTCACATAGTGAGGTTCGGGAAGGACGGCGGAGATTTCCAACACACCTACTTCCCGCCGACGCATCGCAAGCTCGCGGCGGCTTGGCGCATGTTCGTCGTGCTTCGCGAAGCCTACGACCTTGATAAGGTCGTGGCCGGGAAAGACGACTAATGGAGCCGGATCGTTGTGAAGAGGAGCGCCAGCTTGCCCTTCGCCGTGAAAGGCGACGTCGTGTCCACGCGAAGTACCGCGCGTCAGAGAAGGGGCAAGCGACAATAGCGCGGTACCGTGCCTCGGAGAAGGGGCAGGAAGTTTTGAAGGCGGCTGCCGCGCGCGAGCGCTTGACAGCGAAAGCAAAGGCACGAAAACGAAAACACTTGCTGGCGCCATACGGCATAACCGAGCCCCAGTATGAAGAAATGCTCCGGCGACAGAATGGCGTCTGTGCAATCTGCGGTCGCCCGCCCAAAACACGACGCTTAGCTGTTGAACATGACCACCATAGCGGGCGCGTTCGCGGGCTCGCTTGCCACCGCTGCAACAAGTACAAGATCGGCACGAACACGGTCGAGACGGCCCGGAAGGTGCTCGCCTACCTCGAATCGGACTTCGACGGCCGGAAGCTCGTCGCCTGAATGTTCACCGTCGAATGGTTGGTGGACGACGAGTGGACGCTCGAAGGCGGCGACTACTACCTCAGGACCGATGGCGCGGGTGGCGCGATTGCGGCGGCCCGCCGCGGCCAGACGAAGGACGCGAAACCGCGACGCGTCGTCACCTACCCCGGCGGCATCGAAGTCTGGAATGACCAGACCGCGCCGAAGCGCAAACAGAAACCAGCGAGGGCTTGATGGCGCGTTTCAAGAATGTCCAGTGGAATCTGCCCGGCAATGACACGGACAAGGTGGTTACGAATACAGTCGTTGAACAAGCGTTGCTCATGGACATACGCGAGGAATTGCAGAGCATCACGTCCTTGCTTCGCAGAACGTTCAACTGCTCCAACTTCCTGAGCATCCCCAGGACGCTGCGAAGCATGGATCGTCAGATCAAGGCGCAGCGCCGCTGTCCGAAGCATCCACGCTACACCGGCGCTAAGGCGCCCACCGTGGACTGCTTGCCGTGCCGCCGCTTCTACAAAGCGATCTGGAAGTAGATGCCGACGCCCGAAGAGCTGCTGGCTGACGCGCTCGAGGAGACGCCCGAGGCCTCGTCGGGCCTCATGGTCTTGGTCGAGCGCATGGTCGAACTGAAGGGAATGGTTGCGGCGGCGGAGGAGCACCTGCGGGAGCTGCGGCAGGATTACAACGTGGTTCGGCTGCGGTATCTGCCCGAGGCCCTGGCTGACAACGGATTGACCCGCGCCAAGACATCGTACGGGACGCTGTCGCTCCGAACCAAGACGCACGCCTCCATACCGAAGGACCGCCGCGCCGAGGCGCTGCAATGGTTGCTGGCGCATGGCCTAGGCGATGTGCTCACCGTTGAGCCTAAGGCGCTGCAAGAGCTCGTCACCGATCTCATGGAGGCAGGGCGGACGGTGCCCGACTTCATCCGAGTGTTCACCGAAGAGATGGTTGTCCTCACACGAACAGGAGCAGCGAAAGCATGACGCCAGGAACAGACCTCGTCGCGTCGCAGTCGGGCGCGCTTGTCAGCGCAGAACAACAGGCCCAGTGGGCGGCGGATGCCGGCCAGGGCGCCGAGTCGATCGGGGCGCAGGATATCGCGATTCCGTTCATCGGTCACGTCCAAGCGTTGTCGAAGCAGCTGGAAGAGAACGACCCGAAGTATCTCCCGGACGCCCGGATCGGGTCGCTGTTCAACACGGTGACCGGCGAGACCTTCGACGCGAAGGGCGGCATCCTCGTGGTCCCGACCGAGATCCAGAAGGTCGTGGCCGAGATTGAGCCGCGGCAGGAGGGCGGCGGGGGCGGTCGGATCGTGAAGGTCTACAACACGCGCGCCGAAGCGCAGGAGAACGCGGAGACGGGCAACGAGCTGCTGGACGGCTTCCGCGTCTTCGTCCTGTATAACATGAAGAACGGTGGCTGGACGCCCGCCATCATCTCCTTCTGCACCAAGACGAAGGTCTACACGATGAAGCACTGGAACGCGCTGCTGACCGGCATCCGCGTCCCCGGTCCGAACGGCACGAAGATTCAGCCGCCGATCTTCGCGTATCAGTACCGCATCACGTCGGCGCAGCAGAAGTTCGACGCCGGCACGTCCGCCGTGCTCAAGGTCACGAACGAAGGCCCGGCGAGCGATGACGTCTACCAGCAGGCGAAGGTGTTCCGCACAGCGTTGAAGGCGGGCGCGGTGAAGATCACCCCGGAGGAGACGGAAGCGACGACCGAAGAGAAGGACGATCTCCCGTTTTGAACAGGGGATAGGCACGCTGATAAGCGGGGGTCTCGACAGTGCCCCCGCTTCCCTCCCCTCGTCTTACCAAGAGCATCAATGCCTCGTAGAGGACAACGCCACACCCCTGAGAGCTGCGCCAAGATCAGCGCGAGCAAACTCGGGCATACAGTAAGCGCCGAGACGCGTAGGAAGATTGGCGCGAAGAATCGCGTCTTTCGCCCCGGCGAGCAGGGGCGGCAGACGTGGATGACGCACATCCGCCTGACCTACGGCTTAGAGCCGCACGATATCGCTCTACTGTGGGACAGGCAGGTTGGGCTTTGCGCGCTATGCAGCCTGCCCTTAGATGATTCCGTAAGCATCGATCACGACCACTCGACCGAGCGCGTCCGCGGTCTTTTGCACCGCGCTTGCAACGGCCTCCTCGGGCTTATTGAAAGCGTCGGCTTTCCGGCATTGAACGACAGGCTGACCGCCTACTTGAGCACCGCAGCATGACACCAATACAGGCTGTGCCGGAGGAGCTACGCGCGTTACGCCAGTGGTGCGTGTGGCGAATGGAGCCCAATCCGAATGATGCGACCAAGCCTCGGAAGGTGCCCCGCACCGTTACGGGCGACTTCGGTAGTTCCACCAATCCCGCGAAGTGGTCGAGCTATGACGAAGCGTGGGCGGCTTATCAGGCGTCGTTGACCACGGCACGTCCGTTCAATGGGCTGGGTTTCGTGTTTGCGGCGGGCGGCGACTACACGGGCATTGATCTTGACAAGTGCCGCGACGCCACCACGGGGGCGCTTCAACCGTGGGCGCAGCGTCTCGTAGAGCGATTCAACAGCTATACAGAAATCTCCCAGTCCGGCACTGGCGTCCACGTCATCGTCAAGGCAACGCTGCCGGGTCCCGGTAAGAAAAAGAATCGGCCGGACGGCGTTGGCGCTATCGAGATGTACTGCACAGGCCGCTACTTCACGTGGACCGGTGTGCCGCATGCGGGCGCCCCTGCGACCATTGAGGCCCGACAAGCAGAAGTCGCCGACGTCTACGCCCGGCTTGGCGCGGGGGAAGCCGCGCCGGCCGAACATGTGTCCCCATCTGCTGCTTCTGGTCCGCTCACTGCCGAAGATGAAGCCATCATTGCGGTGATCCAGGCCTCAAAGGATGAGCCTGCGTGGCAGCGACTCTTCATCGCGGGCGAGACGCGACCGAATCGCACTGGCTCGGAGAATGATTCTGAACTAGCCTCTATTCTTTGCCGCCACACAGATGATGATGCCACGGTTGAGCGCATCATGCGAGCCTCGCCGATTACGCGCGATAAGTGGGACCGCAAAGACTATCTCGCCCGCACCATAGCTTCCGCACGCCGCAGGACCGGGACCGGGGGTGGTTCGGCTGTGCTCAAGGAAGCGCCGATCATAGACTTTGGAGCATTGCACGACGCGCCGCCGCCCAAGACAGGCTGGTTGGTCGAGAATATTTGGCCGCAGGGCGCGCGAGGCTGGATTGCAGGCGAAGCCAAAATAGGCAAGAGCTGGTTGGCCCTCGAACTGGCCGTTGCGGTAGCGTCCGGTCTCCCGTTCCTCGATAAGTACGGCGTCGCAAACAAAGGCCGCGTCTGGTACTTGACGGAGGAATCAACCAAGCGCTCGATCTATAACCGCGTACGGATGCTACTTCTCGCAAAGAATCAATCCCCGGACATTCTCCGCAATCAGTTGGGCTTCGTCGTACGTGAGCGCGTGAAACTCACTGATCCGCGCTGGCGCGCTCGTCTGCTGACTACGCTCGAGCGTGAGCGCCCGGTCATCGTGTTTATTGATCCACTGCGCCGCTACCACGACGGAGACGAGAACGACAGCACGGAACTTCAACCCGTCCTGGATGCTGCCGCAGAGCTCCAAGAACATGGGCCGGCCATTGTCATCATCCACCACAGCCGCAAGACGTCTGAAGCAAACGCCGATGCCCGCGCGGGACAGAAGCTCCGCGGAAGTTCCGACCTGCACGCGTGGGGCGATGCCGCAATGTATTGCGTCGGCGCCGGAAAGAATGCCTTTGAGGTCGAGGTCGAACTGAAGGATGAAGAGTCGCCGCCCAATTTCGTGGTCGGTATTGAATACGGCGACCCGGAAGAAGTCGATATCGGCGGCGAGCGCGTGGAAATGAAACCGGCGCGTATGCACGTTCGCGGTGAACAGAATCGCGAGCAAGTGGCTATTCGCGAAATGGCGGACAATGCGTTGGCATTCCTCCGCACGCAGACAAAACGCTTGAGTGTCACGGCGATCAAGCAGAACGTTAGCGGCAAGCAAGCAAACATGAAGCCAGCCCTTGAGTTGCTTGAGGAAGAGAAGAAGGCGGACCGGATCGATGGTCCGCACCGGTCCCAACTATGGGCAGTCGTCCCCGCGCAAGCCTCTATCCCCATCGCTAATGCAGCTTCGCCCGACAATCCAATCGAAGAAGACCTCCCCTTCTGAGGAAGATGAATCAATGCACTTGAGGGAATTCATTGCCCGCCACGCCAATCACAACGAGCACCGCAGCATTGTGCGGGCGGTTGCGGACTGGCTCGAAGAGCAGGCGCGGACGCCTAATATCGTCCCTGCGTGCGACGCACAGCGCCGGGTCGATGCGAATGCGTTCCGTATCGCCGCAACCGAACTGCGTGACCAGACGATTGAGGCGTGGGCATGATCGTGCTGAACTACGCGCGGCGCTACCGCTGCGGAGGTTGCAGCGCCCAATCCCCGCGAACCACGCTAGCGGGTCGGCATCTCGCCACTCCTAGCGGATGGCGCTGTTTGCGGTGTTGGCTGGGAAGCGAATCCGTACAAACCCCAGCACGCGACTTTGAACCGGCGCCGCGCGGCGGGTTCGAAAATCAGACCCCTGCTCCCGCTATTGCAGGCGAAGCAGTCGCGTGTCTGAGGGCATCGTAGCGTGTCGCAAGATACGGTCCTCTCCGAATTCCGCGCCCGGCGCGCGGCGGAACGCGCGAAGTGCATCCGGAAATACGGCATCGATGGGTTGGCGCCTGGCGGCGACCCAGCGCGTGACGTCATCGACTATGCGATCAACGAGCTCGTCGGTCTGATCCGATACGCAGAGATGCTCGAGCATCGGCTGAAGGGCTTGGGACTGCCCGAGACGCTGGCCGACGAGGCCTTCTCGGTGTGCCGGCAGATCGCGGCCGCTGGGTCACGCCACGGACTGGACCTGATCGACATTCACCAGAAGCTCATCCGCCGCGGCATATCCCTCGGCAAGCCGGAGGCCGCCTGAACGGTCTCGTGATCGACCTCTTCGCCGGGGGCGGCGGCGCCTCCCTTGGGATTGAGAAGGCACTCGGACGGCGCGTCGACCTCGCGCTGAACCACGATCCGATCGCGCTCGCGGTCCACAAGCAGAACCATCCAGAGACCCGCCATCTCGAGGCCGATATCTGGTCGGTTCGGCCGAGGGACGCCACAGAAGGCAGGCCGGTTGACTTCCTCTGGGCCTCGCCCGATTGCACGCACTTCAGCGTCGCCAAGGGCGGGAAGCCGCGGAGCAAGGGGATTCGCGCACTCGCGTGGGCCGTCGTCCGCTGGGCCAAGGACACGCGTCCGACGATCATCATGCTGGAGAACGTGGCCGAGTTCAAAGGCTGGGGCCCGCTCGGCGAGGACGGTCGCCCGGTCAAGGCGCGGATGGGCGAGACCTTCCTGCGCTGGAAGCGATCGCTGGAGAAGCTTGGCTACACGGTCGACCATCGGATCCTCGATGCGTCCCGCTACGGTGCACCGACGAAGCGGCGCCGACTGTTTATCGTCGCTCGTCGGGATGGCCTGCCGATCGTCTGGCCCGACGCGACGCACGGCCCCGGATTGCTGCCGTTCCGGACCGCGGCGCAGTGCATCGACTGGACGCTGCCCTGCCCCTCGATCTTTGAGCGGAAGAAACCGCTCGCCGAAAAGACGCAATGGCGGATCGCGGAAGGGATCAAGCGCTTCGTCCTCCACAATCCGCAACCGTTCATTGTCGGCGTTGGCGGCCGCGCCGGACAGTCCGATCCGACCGGCGCAGCTGAGCCGGTTGGTACGATTACGGCGAAGAATGGATCGCGCGCTAGTCGCTCCGTCGCTCCGTCGCTGATCAAAGTCAATCACGGTGGGCAGCAGCCTCGCGGCGAGTCGCTGGAAGAGCCGATGAGCACGGTGACGGCACAGCGCCGCGGCCATGCTTTGGTGGCTCCGACGCTGATTCAGACCGGCTGGGGCGAGCGTGAGGGGCAGAAACCGCGCGCTCTGGACATAGAGAAGCCGCTTGGGACGGTCGTCGCTGGCGCGTCCAAACACGCGCTCGTTTCCGCCTTCCTTAATAAGCACTTCACAGGCGTCGTCGGGCAGCAGTTGGACCTACCGATGCCCACTGTGACGGCTCGCGACCACAATAGCGTGACCGCTGCTTCGCTAATTCGCTTCAATCACGACGATCACGGTCTACCCCTGAATCAACCCATGCCCACTATAACGGCCAAGGGTGGGCACCTCGCCGAGGTCCGCGCCTTCCTTATTACCTACTACGGCCAGGGCGTTGGTCAGTCGGCGACTGATCCCATGCGAACGATTACGACGAAGGACCGGCTGGGCCTCGTCACGATCGAAGGCGTCGACTATCAGATCGTGGACATTGGCATGCGGATGTTGGAGCCGCACGAGCTGCTAGCGGCGCAGTTCGGCACCTTCGCGAAGGACTACGACCTCTCCGCGGCCCGGACCAAGACGGCGATGGTCCGACTCATCGGCAACAGCGTCCCCCCTGAAGAAGTGATGGCGCTCGTCACCGTCAACGTCGCCTCCCAACCATTACAGGAGGCTGCGTGAACAAAGTGATCGACCTGATGCAGGCCTTGAAGAACGCCCTGAAGGGTCCGTCCTATCGCGCCTTCCTCGAAGCCAAGGCGGCACTCGCCAAGCCGATCGGCTTCGACTGCGACCCGGATGAAGTCAATCCGATCCTGAAGCCGCACCAGCGAGACGTCGTCGCCTGGGCGGTCCGCGGCGGGCGACGCGCCATCTTCGCCGCGTTCGGCCTCGGCAAGACGATGATGCAGTTGGAGGCTGTCCGGCTGGTCCTAGAGAAGTCGGGCGGTGGGAAGGGCCTGATCGTGATGCCGCTCGGGGTCCGCTCCGAGTTCTACAAGGACGCCGCCAAGCTCGGTCTCACGGTAACATTCATCAGGAGCGTCGAAGACGCGACGGCCGATGGCATCTATTTGACCAACTACGAATCGGTCCGCGACGGCAAGCTCGACCCGCGAGGCTTCACTGCCGTATCGCTGGACGAGGCGGCGGTCCTTCGCGGCTTCGGCGGAACGAAGACCTTCCGGGAGTTCATGCGGCTCTACGAGGGCACCGCGAGCTATCGGTTCGTGGCCACCGCAACGCCGAGTCCCAACGAATACATCGAGCTCCTGAGCTATGCCGCGTTCCTTGACGTCATGGATGTTGGCCAGGCCAAGACGCGCTTCTTCAAGCGGGATAGTACCAAGGCTGACGTACTCACGCTGCACCCCCACAAGGAGCGCGAGTTCTGGTTGTGGGTCGCCAGCTGGGCAATGTTCATTCAGAAGCCGTCCGACCTCGGCTACAGCGACGACGGCTACCTGCTGCCCCCGCTGGAAGTGCGCTGGCACGAGCTGCCCGCGCAGTCGTCGACCGTGGTCTCCGAGCGCGACGGCCAGGGCCGCCTCCTCCACGATACCTCTCTGGGCGTCACCGCGGCCGCGCGCGAGAAGCGGGAAAGTATTCCGGCCCGCATCACTAAGCTGCGGGAGCTCGTCGGCGCGTCCCGTGAGCAGGCGGTCGTTTGGTGCGACCTGAACGATGAGCAGGAGGCGATCGAAGGCGCGCTGACGGCTGAAGGGCTGAGCGCGACCTCGCTGTACGGCGCGCAGGACGTCGACACTCGTGAGGAGCTGCTGCAGGCCTGGCGGGACAACAAGACTACCGTCTTTCTCAGCAAGCCGATGATGTACGGCGCCGGCGTCAACCTCCAGCAGTGTCATCGGATGTTCTTCGCCGGGATCGGCTTCAAGTTCGCCGAGGTGATCCAGGCGGTTCACCGCATCTACCGGTTCCTGCAGGAGCAGCCCTGCACCGTCGACTTCATCTATACGGAAGCCGAGCGCGAGGTTCGGAAGATCCTCGAAGGCAAGTGGCAGAAGCACAACGAACTCGTCGCCAAGATGGGCGAGATCATCCGCGAATACGGGCTGTCCCAGGCGGCCATGCTGTCGTCGCTGCAGCGCTCCATCGGAGTGACGCGCGCCGAGGCCTCGGGCGAGCACTACCGGCTGATCAATAACGACGCGGTTGACGAGACCGCGCAGCTGCCCGACAACAGCGTCGATCTGATCATCACGAGTATCCCGTTCGCGACCCAGTACGAGTACACGCCGAGCTACAACGACTTCGGGCACACGGAAAGCAATGCCCATTTCTGGGAGCAGATGGACTTCCTCACCCCGCAGATGCTGCGGGTCCTGCAGCCCGGCCGGGTCTGCGCCATTCACGTGAAGGACCGGATCGTGCCCGGCGGCCTGACCGGCCTCGGCTTCCAGACCGTGGCCCCCTTCCACGCGGAAGCGATCTCGCACTACCAGAAACACGGCTTCGCCTACCTCGGCATGAAGACGATCGTGACCGACGTCGTCCGCGAGAACAACCAGACGTACCGGCTCGGCTGGACCGAGCAGTGTAAGGACGGGTCGCGGATGGGATGCGGGATGCCGGAATACGTCCTGCTGTTCCGCAAGCCGCCCACCGATTCGAGCAATGGCTACGCCGACACACCCGTGGTCAAGGACAAGTCACGCTATACGCTGGCGCGCTGGCAGGTCGACGCGAACGGCTTCGCGCGCTCGAGCGGGAACCGGCTGCTCGCACCGACCGATCTCGAAGGGATTCCGCACGCGGCGATCTACAAGCTGTTCCGGAAGTACAGCCTCACGGAGACGTACGACTACGAGCAGCATATCGCGCTGGTGCAATCGCTGTTGGAACGCCGAATGCTGCCGGTGACGTTCGCGCTGATGCCGCCCCATTCGTGGCATCCGGACGTCTGGACCGACGTCGCGCGCATGCGCACGCTGAACACGTTTCAGAGCCAGAAAAACAGGGAGATGCACCTGTGCCCGCTGCAGTTCGATATCGTCGACCGGTTGATCGTCCAGCATTCGATGGCGGGCGAGACGGTATTCGATCCGTTCGCGGGGCTCGGGACCGTCCCGTATTGCGCGGTCAAGCTCGGCCGGCGAGGCCTCGGCGTGGAGCTCAGCGCGACCTATCACGCGGAGGCGGTCCGCTACTGTGAAGCCGCTTCGCAACAGCGCGGCGTGCCCAGCCTGTTCGACCTTGAGGACGACGTCACGGATGAGGCAGCATGATCGCAGGCGTCTACGTCATCTATTTGACTGGGACGTTTTACGCTTATGCCGGGCAATCCCGCGACGTCGAGGCGCGATTCCGAGAACACCGCGACGCGTGGGTGTGGCCTAACGCTGCTGAATACGTCGTAGTTCGCACGATGCCAGACGCGACTCGCCAGCAACGGGAGCGCACAGAGACCGCGTTGGCGAGAGTGCTGCGCCGTCGCGGCTACGTACTTCTCAGCCTGACTCCTTCGGAAGTTGGACAGAAGCGACAGACTCTAAGATGGCAGGACCCAGCATATCAAAGCGCCATGGCGCGTCAGCGGTGGGCGACTTGGACGCCGGAAGAACGGCGGGAGCGGATGACGCGGGTGTCGCATGCTCGGTGGCGGAAGAATGTTGCCTGACCTATCTCGCTATGATCGCTTTTCCGTTGATACCGAAACTACCGGCCTCGGCTATCGTGACCGCGTCGTTGGCATTTCGGTAGCTACTCCAGATGGAATGTCCTACTACGCCGGCTTCGGGCACGACACCAGAACGATTGGGTCGATCTTCGACGCCCCAACTGCCGCCAACAATCACTCCTTCGAAGAAGTCCGACGCTGGGCAGAGCAAGAGTTCACACGGGAGCATCAGCTCAAGGTTTTTCATAACGCACCTTTTGACCTGAGGCTGCTGGCTTACTCTGGCATTGTGCCGCGCGGCCGCATCGAGGACACGCAGGTCGCGGCGCCGATCCTGAACGAGCTTGAGCCCGCGTTCTCGCTCAACGCGCTGTCCAAGAAGTACCTCGGTCGCGAAAAGAGCGACGATGCCCTGAACGAGTGGTGCACCTCCGCCTTTGGCGGCCGGGCGACGCGGAAGGATCAGGCGAAGAACTACTGGCGGGCGCCCCACCACATCGTGGGGCCGTATGCGCAAGGCGACACCGAGTTGACCCTCGCGCTCTACGACCACCTGCGGCCGCTCGTGACCGCCCAAGGGCTCGACCCAATCTACGGCCTCGAGACCGCGATCATCCCGATCGTGACCGAGATGCACCTCACCGGGGTGCGCGTCGACCTGGACGCGGCGCATGCGCTCGACAAGGCCCTGACCGCGCAACTGACCATCCTCCGCGAGACATGGGACCGCCTGAGTGGCGGCGCCGATCCGGGCAAGACGCGCGAGATCGCGGCCGTATTCGAGCGCAACGGCATCCCGGTCAAGACGACGGCGAAGGGCAACCCGTCGATCGAGTCGGAGGACTTGGAGCACGTCTCCCACCCGCTCGCGCAAACGCTCGTGAAGCTGCGGCGGCTCACGCACTACCGTGACACCTTCGTCCGGACCTACATCATCGGCAACGCGGACGAGACCGGCATTGTCCACGGAGAATTCCACGCGCTGAGAGGGGATGACTTCGGCGCCGTCTCCGGCCGCTTCTCCTCCGGACTGAGCGACGGCTCGCTCAACCTGCAGAATCTGCCGAAGCGCAACAAAGAGTTTGCCCCGCAGATTCGCGGCCTCTTCGTGCCCTACCACCGCGGCTGGCACTGGCTGAAGGCCGACTACTCGCAGATTCAGTTCCGCTTCTTGGCGCACTACGCCGCCCGCATCGGCCACAAGTCGCTGGCCCGGACCTACCATGAGCGGCCGCAGTGGGCGCTCGACCCTAAGACGGGCGAGGTCGATTTCCACCTCGTCACGGCGGGGATAACAGCTATCCCACGCGATGACGCCAAGCACATCAACTTCGGCTGCGTCTTTGGGATGGGGAAGAAGAAGCTGGCCAAGAAGCTCGGCCGATCGGAAGCCGCGGCCGAGCGAATCCTCGATGAGTACCATTCCAAGCTGCCGGACGTCCGCGCCACCTACGACGCCGCGTCACGCCGAGCGAATGACAAGGGCGAGATCGTCACCTATGGCGGCCGCGTGCGCCGGTTCCCATCGGCCGAGGACGCGAAGGCCCGCGGCTGGTCGGTTCGCGACAACGAGAAACACGTCGGTTGCCACAAGGGACTCAACGCGCTGCTGCAGGGCAGCGAAGCCGATCTCGTGAAGCAGGCGCTCGTCGGTCTCCGATCGATCGCCAAAGAGCACGGCGCGCTGCTGCACATGACGGTCCACGATGAATTCGACTGGAGCGTCGCACCCGATCAGCTCGTCCCGTTTGGCCGCCGCGTGCGCGAGTTGATGCAGGACTGCAAGCTGCAGGTCCCGGTGCTCGCGGAGGTAACGTACGGCAAGGACTGGGGCCACGCGGAAACGAAGCTGCAGGACTTGGCGGCTGCGGCATGAAGGAAACCGAACTGGCCGCTGCGGTGGTCGCCTATTTGCGCGACCTCGGCTGGGACGTTCACCAAGAAGTTGGCGGACCCGGTCCGCGTGCCGACATTGTCGCGGTCAAAGGGCCGCTGCTCTACGTCATCGAGACGAAGATGTCGCTTGGTCTCAGCGTACTTGGACAGGCCCGGAATTGGTTGGGCTACGCCAATCGCGTGAGCGTTGCCACTCCGGAGCCATCTCGCTACCGCAACCGGACCGAACGTTTCACGGCGCGGGCGGTTCTGCAGGACTGGGGTATCGGTCTGATTGAGGTCGCGTGCCGTTACTCTGGAGAGACCGAAGTGCGCGAGGAGCTTGCGCCGAAACTATGGCGCCAGACGCCGACGAAGTATTGGTTGCGCGACCGCCTGTGTGATGAGACGCGTACCTACGCGGCCGCTGGCAACAACGAGGGTAAGTTCTGGTCCCCATTCAAGGCGACGATCGCCGAGATTCACCGCGCCCTAAAGGAAACGCCGGCGGGTCTGACGACGCGGCAGCTCGTTGACCGGATCAAACACCACTACCATAACGACTCACTCGCGCGCAGCGCCCTCCCGGCTTGGCTCCGGTACGGGAAGATTCCCGGCGTGCGCGGCGGCGACGAACGCCCGATGCGCTGGTACCTCGCAGCATGAGGCGCCCCAAACCGCCGGCCCAGAATGAGGTCCTGACGACGTCGGAAGTGGCGCGCTGGCTGCGCGTTTCCGAGCGCACCGTGGAGCGCCACTACACCACCTTCCTGCCCGGCCGCTACCTCGTGGCCCACGTCCTCGCAATGATGGCAAAGCAAGCTAAGGTCGCATAAGCACTTAGCGACCCCTTGTCAGTAGGCGTATCGCATAGTATCGTACCGTATACACTAGAACACGGAGGATACGGTATGTTACGCCTCAGGCCAGTCTTACAACTCCGCACGATTTGCGCGTGGTGCGACGCCCTCATTCGTGAGGGGCCGCTGACCCCGGGAGGCCAGTGCTCACATGGTATCTGCCGCGATTGCGCGCAGACCATTTTCGGCTACGATCCCGGGCCCCCGATAACCGATCTAGTAAGGAGGGCGCATGCGCTCGCTAGACATTGATATCCGGTTCGACGGCAACGCGGTTCGTGTGAAGAAGGCGAGCGGCGTTGCCGTACGCCAGAACGCGGCCGCGATGGAGGCGATGCTCCGCCTACTATGGGACCAGCCCGAGAACCGGCACCACGTGGAAGCCGTGATGAAGGATCGTCGCCTCATGACGGATCTCTATATCGCCTACCTCCGCGGCAAACTGAACGACCTTCCGGCCGAAGGCGAGGAAGAGCTCGAGGGCGCCAAGGACGAATGGATTGCGACCTTCCAAGCCTCAGAAAGACACAAGAACGCCTGCCGCGGCGCGCTGGCGACGCTCATTGCGCAGGTACGGCATCGCGCCAAGGTGTCTGATCTGCCCATGCTCCTAGAGACGTACAGGCGGAAATGCGTCACGGGCGCCACGCCGCGTATGTTCAATTACGCGAAGCAGGCGTGCCTTGCCTTCGTACGCGACAAGTACGGGAAGCGGCATCCGCTCCGAACGAGCGTCGCTGACGTCCCGCCGATGCAGGAAGTCAAGAACGGCGTGAAGGGCCTTACGGTCGCGGAGGCGCGCGTTGTCAGCAAGAGACTTCTTGAGGCGGGCCGCGCGGCGTCGGATCGCATCTGGCGCGCGATGTACTGCACTGGCATGGGACCGACTGAGTTCTACGGCGAGTGGAGCGTCGAGCCGGATCACGTCCTGATACGCGGCACGAAGCGGCTGGGGCGGCGCTGGGGTAGCGAGGGCCGCAAGGTCCCGCTCATTGTCGCGCCGGTGCGGCCCGAAGTCACGGTAGAGGTATTCCGGCAGGATCTCCGCGTCGCTGGCGCCAGTCCCTACCAGGGGCGCAAGACGTTCACACGGCTGATGGAGACGGCGCAGATACCGCGGACCCGCCGCATCCTATATCTCGGTCACGGTGTCAAGGACGTGACCTTCCTTTATGAGGCTTACGAGATAACGGCCTTCCTCGCGGAGGACCGCGATAGACTACTGAAGCAGCTGGGGCCGGATATTAGCTTGCAGATTTCACGGGAGCGCGGCCTCGTGCTCGCTCCAATGGCCAAGGAGGCCTGATGTCGAACGTTCAGAAGATGCTGCCGTGCAAGACGTGTGGAAGGCAAACGCCGCACCTCGTGTCGGCGCCCAATCACGTGCTGCACCTCCTGTTGTCACTGGTCACTTTTGGGCTCTGGCTGCCGATCTGGATTCTGATCGCCTTCTTCTCGGGCGCGAGTCCCACCTGCATGACGTGCGGGATGACGTACCAACGCCATCTCTTCGAGCGCGTCTAGGGACTCGCGTCCTAGGGGCTGTCGGTGACGACGAACTCGGGCGGGCCGTAGAGGACGACCCGCTCGTCCCAGCGGTCGCCATTCTGATTGAAGCCCCACACATCGATCGGCTCGCCGGCGTTCAGTCGCGCGCACACGTCCTCGAGCGTGCCGGTTGTGTACCACGTCGTCCCCTCGTGCTTGATCGCTATTCTATCGGTCACAGCGGTTCCTCTTTGCCGCAGTCTGGGCAGCGGCCGGCAGGGTATGCGTCGCCTACGAAGGGATAGACGATGACGAGGTGTTGTGGTTCACCGCAGTCGAGACAGCGGGACAGAACCCAATCAAACCGGGGGCAGTGCGGCATCGGTGTTCCGCTTCCACAGATCGGCATGCGAAGCCCGCTTCGCCGCGAACTGGGCAAAGGCATACGCGCTGAACCATTTCAGGGCGTCCCACCATTCGAGCGGCACCACGAGCGGGTGCAGCTGCGTTGACGCGAGGGCGAAGCACAGGGCGACGAGCCCGGTGCCTAGCCAGGCGCCCAGCATGGCCACGCCGATCGCGTTGGTGAGCGGAAAGGAAGCGAGTTTCGACCAACGCTGCGGCGCCGTCATACGAACTCCGCGCTTTCCAAATAAGAAAGTGCCCGGCGCAGCAGAGAGGGATTATCGCCTAAGAATCCTAGCGCACGGTTACAACTGTCGCACAGGATACCACGCACCTTTCCGGTCTGGTGATCGTGGTCAACACAGAGTTGATACGTACCCCTTCTGTTTTTTTTCTCCTCACAAATCGCGCAACCGCCGCCCTGTCGAACCAGTAATTCCTGATACTGCGCAATCGTTAGGCCGTACACGGTACGGAAGCGCCAGCGTCGAACCTTTGCGCGTGTCTTGTCACGGTTGGCGGCGGCCCATTTTCGTTCTCGCTCGCGTATCCTTTCGCGATTCCGAAGGTAGTAGGTCCTATCGTACGCCCGCTTCTGTTCTGTGTTCACGGGCCGCGCCGCTGCGGATAGCGCCACGTGGTCGGGCAAGTGTAGAACTCGCCCTCCCGCGGCTCATCGACGCCCATGTCCATGATGCAGGCGGATTCATCGCTCGAGATGACGACGCGCATCGGCGTCACCATGTCGACGTCGGCGCGGAACCAATAGCTGTGGCGCCACACCTCGGGATTCGGGTTGTACCAGACGCCACGCACCAACCGCGCGCCCGGGTCAGCGGCTCGCGCAGGGACGCGAATGGAGCCGTGCGCACAGGCGGTGATCAGGGCGACGAGTAGGAAGGCGAAGCGAGTCATTGGGCCTCCGTGGGCCAGTAGCTCTTGAGCAGGAGGTAGCGGACGCGATGCGTGAGGACTTTGTCGGCGGGGTCTGCGTCATCCCAGCCACGCAGCGCCAGCACCGCCCGCGCGAACCGATCGGCGAAGCGTTCGGAGCCTGCGTCAGACGTCCCGAACGCGTAGTGGTGCCCGAACTCATGCGCCACGGCGCCCCACGGTGTGGCGACCGTGAGCGGGTGCTGGTATCCGCCCCATCCGGTAGCGCACGTCCCGGCGCGGATAAAGAGCATGTAATTCGTGAGACGCGTCTGAACGCTGACGATGTGGTGGAACGGCTCGTGCAGCCCGAGCAACGTCGGCCCGTAGTGCGCGAGCTCAGTCGCGTTGACCGTGTCGATCGTCACATCGCCGGCGATGCGCGTCAGCGTGTCGAGCCAGCCAGGACCGACGCCGGGGAGCGCCGCGACGATTCTTTCAGGTCCGCGTTCCAGCCAATCGATCCGCGCAGCTGCGCCCAACGCTCCGATGAGCAGTGCAACGGCGCCAACGAGCAGGAACGAGAGCAGACGGGTCAAGGACATATGGTCGGCTGGGACCGACAGATGAAGCGGCGCAGCAGCGCGTTCGTGCTGTCCTGGCGGAGCGCCACGGCTTCTAAGCGGGCCAGCGCGAGGCTGAACTCCGGCCGCTTCACGGTATTGGAATCGAGGCGGGCGACGGTCGCAGCGAGGGCGGTCGCCGTGGTGCGCTCGCCGCGGGCGTACCACCCGGCTGTGAGGCCCAGCAGGAGGGCGGCGGCGATGGGGCCGCCCAAGACCTTGGCCTTGGCGATTAGGGTTGAGATGATGGCGTCAGGCATAAACGACTACGCGACCGCAGGACGCGCGCTCGGCGCGGCCGGGTATCCGTGTGAGGGGGTCGGCACGAGGGCGTCGGGGCGTGGCGCCGGTTGAAACTCTTGAGCACGAACCGGTACACACTTTGCCGGGGTGGGCTGCCGCAACGCCGCGTTGGCGGAGCGGTAGCACGGGTTGCAGACGGCGATGCGCGTGCCGGCCAGCGGCTGGTCAGTGGCGCGCAACCAGCGGGGCGCGTTACCCTCAGGCAGCGTGTTGGGGCAACGGCCACAGGCCATATGGGCGAGGTTCGCTAGCTTCATTGCGGTTCCCGGGAGGTTGTAAACGGGGCTACCTAAAGAGTATACGCCCGAATACATCCGTCCTTGCGCCCCGGACCATGCCTGACTAGCTTTGGAGCACCTACAAGGGAGGGGGTTCTATGAAGACGTGGGCGTTACTGCTGCTACTCATTCTACCGGGAGTCGCTTGGGGTCAATCCTCCGGGCCGGCGAAGTACCTCGCGCAGCGCTGGGGCTGCGATCCGGCCCGCGCCGACAGCGTTCTCACGCTCGCCCGCGTGGCGTTTAAGGGGCGCGGCGTCCCCGTCCCGCGCGTCGGTGAGCTTGGCTGTACCGCGCTCGCCCGCATTGGCGGGTACCCGCGCTACACCCAGGTCAATAACCGGCGCATCGTCCACATTGGGCGCAACCGTTATTTCGTGCTCGAGCATAGGGAGACGCGGCCCGATGCGCCCGTGGATTTTAGCGAGCTGTCCAGCACCGGGGTTGTGCTATTCAACCGTACGTGGGTCGTTACCGATGTTGTCTGGAGGCAACCGTGAAAACGCTCAAACTGATTTGGCTCGCCGTGATGATGGCGCTGGTAGGATGCGGGACGGAGACCGTCGGGCCGGCCACAATCCCGCCTCCGCCGCCGGTGATCGTGAAACTCATCATGGCGTCGGATACGGGCTTCTGGCGCGGCAACGCGCTGCGGCTTTCGAGCCTCGTGCGCGGCGCCGTGAATAGCGACGGCGATACGGTCGTGGCGCCTGCGGTCACGTGGACGCTACCGAGCGGCTTCGTACGGCAGGGCGATTCCGTGCTCTCGACGCGTGAGGCACGAGGAACGCTGCAGGCGTCGGTCGGTGCGATCAGCGCGGCTATGACAACCACGGTCCTCACTGACCTTTCGGAAAAGACCTGGCGCATTGAGTACCGCTGCTACAACAGCGCCGTCCATATGCGCGCCGTCGAGAACCCGCCGATCGGCCAGGACTCGGTGATCCGCGAGTACCTCGACGGCGCGCTCACCTACACCACGAGTCAGTGGGACGATCTCCGGGGCACGATCGCCGCGACTGAGCGCGTCATCCGGTTCTGGAAGGACGGTATGGTCGATACGACGATCCAAAGCGCATCGACAGTGCAAATGGTCCAGGACACCGCCAAGGCCGCTGTCTACGTACGGAACGTGGAGAACTTGAAGATGGAGTCCGATACGCCGCGCGTCTATCGCGCCGCTTGGAAGTATCCAAATACGACGTGGTGCGATTCCGGTTACATCGGGGGCGGCTCCGACTTCATTCTCCGCGAGCCTTGACGTTCGGCTCATCCTCGCGCGCGATCACCTGCTCACGCCGGATCGTCCCGCGGCAGGCGTCGCATAGGTAGAGCTCGGCCACTGGGACGTCGGCGAGATGGGGAAACCGGGCGAGCACGGCCGCCAGGCGCGCGGAAGCGAGATCGCCAAAATGCACGAGGGCGTCAGCCGCCACTAAGCGCCGATTGCAGCACCGGGGCGGGCCTTCGCCCTGGTCGCGGTCGATGCTCAAGCCTCGCGGCTCGATCCCGGCCACATCCGCCCACGTTTTCATCATGCTACCTCCTGCGCAATCCAGATCACGTGATCCCCCGTTGCCGGGATCGCGCTCTTAGTCGTGTCCGCCGCCGTGGTCCAAGTGACGCCGCGGAAGGCGTCGGTGGCCCCGTTGTCGCCACCACGCACGATGAAACTCCCCGTGGCATCATGAACGACGAACGACTTCGCGCGGATGCGGATATCATCGTTAGCGTCGAACCCCGAAACGACGATGGGCTTTTGCTCATGACTGAAGGTCGATGTACCGGCAGATGAACGCGCGTAGGTAAACGTCGCACGCTCGACCCAACCGCCGCCATCGTTCGACTCGAGCGCGACCGTGAGCGTCACCAGCGGATCAACACCCGGCGCCGACAGCGTAACCGAGCAGAAGTAGTGAACGGTATACGTGTCGTCGTTCGCCGGCACATTGGCCCCGAGGTCCACCTCGGTCGTCTCTCCCACCGCGTCAACGACGTCGGAGGCCGGGAAGTCCACAGCCCGCGCCGTCGTCGCCCCTACCTGCACAATCTGGGTGCGAGACTTGAACCCGCTCGCTGTCACATCAAACGCCTGGAGGCGGAGCCGCTGTCGCACGTTACCCAACTCTTCTGAATACGAGACGTACTGCCCCCCCTTGAAAAGAATCATGGGCGGGCTCTGATACGTCTGTCCGAACGTGATCCCCGTAACGTCGCCGTCAGTATCCGGGCCATTGACCGTGATCTCTTCCCGGTGGCGGTACAGCTTAAAGACGACGCCGCCCTCTTTGATGCCGTTGCCGGGATCCAGCTGCACGGATGCATCCGCCAAGACACCGGTGTTGGTTGCGGCCACGAGCGCGTACTTCCCATCGGGGTACGGTTCACTTCGAACCAGCGGATACACGCCGACGCCGGCCTGCGCATTGATCGCCTTCAGCAGGACGTCCTTCGGAACCAGATCAGGCAGGGCCGACCAGGACGTGGACCACGCACCCACATCGACGCCAGCGCCCTTATGCCGCCAACGGTAGTGCCAGCGATCGGTCGTGCTCGGCCGAGGATCGACGACGATGCCCCCACTCGCCGGTAGCGGTGGCAAATTGTCAAGCAGCGTGGCCCACGTGCCGGGCGAACCGCCGGAGTCGGGCGCACGCTGTACCTCCGACTCGCCGCCCCAGGGACGCCCCGTCGCCACTTCCCGACCGGGCACGAGATTGAACGCTATACCGGTCAACCGGAGGCGGAACGGATCGAAGGGCTGAATGATCGACATCAGGGCTTCCCAACGAGTAGCGCGAAGCCGCCGGTAGCGGGCGCCGCCCCGGCCGAGCCGGTCGTCGTCACATCTACGGTGACCTCAGACGAGAGAGCGGCATCGCCCAAGTAATGACGGAGGCCGACACGGTACGTCGTGGAAACAGTGAGGACCAGGCCGGAGATATCGCCAGGTATGTCAACGAAGGTCGAGCCGGGCGGCATCCGCGCGATGACGACGCGGGGGTCCGTCGTCGGCTGCGCGAGCAAGACCTCGACGCCAAGGGTCGCATCGCCATTGGTCCAACTCACCCGGAACGACTTGCCAGTCTGTAGCGAGCCCGCGGGCGCCGACGGCGCCGCCAGCGTGGCCAGGTCGACGCGCCCCGTACCGCCCGCCGCGACCCATGCACTCGGCAGCTTGTAATCAACCCGAGCATCAGGGAAGGAGCGGCCGCGGAACCATATGCGCTTCCCGGCCGGGAGTTGGCGCACCGTTACCGTCACGCTCGTGCGGACCGGGCCGCCCTCGTAAGGAGTCCACGCGCGATCCGCTTCAACAGGTGCGATGCCGATGGACGTCGGCGTCACCGCGTAGTGGACTTCGACGGGGTAATCCCCGCTCGCTAGCGTCACCGCCGTCGTCGCTCCCGCCGTCGTGTTCCCCGTTTCCTGCGCCGGCGCACCGAGCGTAGGCGTACCGGCCGCCGTACTCAGACCTAAGTCCTCAACGTTCAGGATAATTGCGCCCTGACTCTCTGTTCGTTCGGCCACGCGCACCAAGCGGGTCCCGCCATGCTTATTCGTTCCCGGATCGGGAATGGCCCGGACAGCCAGCTTCCGAAGTTCGCCCGGCTGCGTATCGCCGTTGCCTCCCCGTTTACAGACAAGCGGAATGCTGACGCCGCCCACGCTGTAGGGTCGCGCCATTTCTGTTACCAAGTCCACCAGCCGCCGCTCAAGGTAAATGCCGCGCGACTGCTCCTCAATCAATTCGCCCGGCATCGCGCGGAACCCTTTCGCGTCAATCTTGAACGGTTCGTCACCAAGATCGACGGACCCGAGGTCGAGAATACTGATCGGGTGGCGCAGCTCATCGAACCCGCCCTTGGCGATGCGCGGGTACAAATCCGTGCTGGAGGCGATATCGTCTACGGATTGCAACACGTCCGTATACCGCGCCCCATCCATCCGAGTGATCGCGCGGCCGCGGTCGTACTTCCAACCTGGCGGCTCCTTCGTCACGAGGTCCGCGTCGGTAATCGTCGGGACAGCGGAGACGTCGCTCGGAAGCCGAAGATCGACTGGGACGACGACACCGGCCCCATTCCGGTAGTAGGCGAGGTTGCAGGGACGCAGAATCTCACGCTCGATGAACTTCCCACGCGGCTCTCGCTTCGTGATCCGAAACCGCATCACGGGGAAGCGCTCGTCAGCCTCGAGCGCCGCGAACTTCGCGGCGTCGAACGGAATCGGTATGCGCGGGTCGCCGTAACTCTTGCCCGGCGGCAGCTGCTCCGGGTAGGACCACGGGTAACCGAACTTTCCCTCAAGCAGGTAGCGCCAGAGCTTCGGGCCGTTCAGCCCGTCGATCAGGAGGGGCGTATCATCAGACGCGAGCTGATCCGCGTAGACGG
>Ga0137323_1000009_pt1 | contig 59585 bp, 87 predicted proteins | sample EasRivERMZT423_2_FD_102285 | JGI IMG/M metagenome (GOLD analysis project Ga0137323, IMG submission 102285) | Soil microbial communities from meander-bound floodplain in the East River, Colorado, USA - East River MetaG ERMZT423_2 | ecosystem: Environmental > Terrestrial > Soil > Floodplain ... | reverse complement strand
CGCCCGTATCTGCCCCGCACCCGTCCCTGCTACAGTCAGTGCGAGGTGATACCATTGCCCAACGAGCAAGGGGCTCCCGTTAATTTCCGATCCACCATTCCAGATCTGTAAGGTCGTCCCGTCCACCGCTGTTTCGAGGTTGATGACTTCATTTACCACTGCGCCGAAGGAGAAAAAGAGGGAGTAGTCATTGCGGTCTACGCTGATCTTGCACCAAGCCATCGCAGTCCAGCTCGTAATGGCAGGAAGATCCGTCGTTGTGTCGAGACGGGTACTCCCATCGAAACGCAGCGCAACATTCGTGCCTGGGTGGACCGGGAGGCGCACGCGGGGCCACGCCATTGGCAATCGGGACGGCAAGGCAAGAAGCCTATGACTGGTGCTGCTGCCGCTTGCTATCCCGAGAATGGGGGATTGCGCACGCCATCGCACTCGGGCAGGAGTTATTGTGGGGGGTGCAATAAGTGTTGGCGTCTGCGCCCGCCAGACCACTCTGGCAGGGCTCGCTGTGACGAATGTGGGGGATGATCCTTCTGTGATATTGCCGGCCTGCGCCCGCCACACCACCCTGGAGGGATTGACCTCAACACGAAAGGCTTGTCGCAGGCCGGTAGGTATCCAGCGGTGCCGCCGATAGATCGGCAGGGATTTGCGAAAGAAAGTCGGCATGCCGCGCACCTACAAGAGCCAGCGACTCTTGCGAATCTATGCATCGCGCCAGGAATGAGCCATCGTTAGGGAGTGAACGTATGCGAGGCAATCACCCCAGATGTTTCATTATTATTGACATCCGTCGCCGTCACTTTGACCCGGAACACCACCGGCAATGTGCCTTGCACAAGGGGGACTACGATGATGAGACTCTTGGCATCCCCACCATTGCCGTTGTCGCTGGTTTTTTTGAGTTCTGGGCCTGTGGCCCAATTGGCACAATTTGTTCCGAGACACCAATACACGGTGGTAAAGGCGAGCGTGGCGGACGCGGCTGGCTCTGTCCAGTTGACCGTTGCAGGTTCCGCCGCAACCATGTGTGCGCCCACCAAGAGACATATGACGATCAGAAGAACACGCTTCATATCCACGGACCTCATGGAAAAACTACGCTAACATTGGTAGGATTCCCGAGAAAGGTTGGTGCCGCGCTCGCTACAATCCCCACGCTGGTGGATACCCCAAGAAACGTAGGAACCGCTGCTGCTGAGATACTCACCCCGGACGGATCTCCGAGCGGGGCTGGCACTGCGCCCGCGCTTACACTGACCCCTATGGGATTCCCAAGAAACGTGGGGGTTGCTGCTGCCGAGATACTTACCCCCGTTGGATTCCCCAAAAACCCTAACGTCCCATCATCGACCGTCAGCGTTTCCGACGTCGCAAGGAGGGTAAACACATCATTGGCGAATAACCGCAGTTCATAATTCCCGATAGCAAACGGCGCAGGAGGAATAGGATACGCCAATGACCCATTAGCCGTACCGTCTGTATATTCAAACGTCAGAAAATCAAGATTGTCCGCCCCAATGGCATAGAGCCCGATCCAGTCTGTACTGGTCGGCCCAACAATGTTTGACCATGTTGCTGTGACTGATTCTCCAAGCGAAACCGTTGTAGGGCTCACCGTCAGCCCAACACCGCCAGTGACTGTCACCCCAACCCCCGTTGACGTGGCAGTATTCCCCGCTGCGTCACGCGCTACGGCTGTGAGGATATGTGCACCATTCGATGCTAACGTAGTATTCCAGACAATACCATAAGGGAATGTGGTATCTTCAGCGCCTAAATTGGCTCCATCTAACTTAAACTGGACACCTGCCACGCCAACATTATCGGAGGCATTGGCTGTGACTGCTACAGAAGTACCAGAAACCGCAGCCCCATTGGCTGGTGCAGTGATGGATACCACGGGAGGTGTAATATCCCCGCCTTCTGCAACTTGTATTCGCCCTTTATGGGGCGTCGTATCGGGATAATATCCCCCGGCCATCCCAGGAAGTGCTGATCGCGGCGTGCCACCAATCGTCCAGGTCTGATCCAGGCGGATTGCTGAGTTTTCCGCCGCGTGCCCAGAGGGAGGAAGCAGGACCTGATTGAGTGGATCATTCCAGATCGGGTTCACGCCACCAGTCGTGTTGTTCACATAATTATTCGCCCCACCAATATTATCCCCATTGGACACATGATTATAACTCCACATGCCAATATAGCCGGTCGTACCAGGGTTGCCATTGAGGCCATGGGAGGAAATGTTCATATCGGGGCCTGTCAAAATATTATTCACCACACGCACATTTTCCATAGAGGCAACCGTCCCGAAATCGCCGCAGCCACAATCCGTCGCAAATCCGCCTCCGGTGAAGGTATTATGATAAAAGTAGAGAGTGTTCGTAGAGGGAATACGCTCAATAAAGGATAGATGGACATGCTTTGAGCCTGGAAAATCTTGATGGAAGTGATTGCGGTAGATGTAGCCCGTTTTGCCAGAAAACTCCATACGTTGAATCCGCATCAGGTGAGAGCCGTTGTAGAAGCGATTATTATAGATGTGCAAGGTGTCATACTCAGAAAAGTAGACGCCCTCAGCGGAGTGATTGGCAATGTAATTATTTCGGATATGCGTGCCTGTGCCTCCCGCATCGAAGTGAATCCCAACCGTTCCTCCTGTGATCGTATTGCCATCAAAAATCGAATCGTTACTGTTCCACGAATAAATGCCACCCGTATGTTCTCCGCCATCCGCACCTTCAAATTTATCATGATGGTACTGATTGATGCGAGCATCCCCAAAAGTCGGGTCCCACCAATCGCCCGCAGTCATGGGTGTTGCCGCATAGCCCGCATGAGACCCAATCCAGCGTTCACTCATCGTATTATTCAGCACGGTATTTCCAGAGCTGTCATGGATACGCACTTGATGCACGCCATTGCGGAGTGTATTATTGCGGATGATATTATTGTTCGCCCCGGCATAGAGTAAGATCGCATCCGTCCCCCCACCAATTTCCATGTTCTCAATAATATTCCCATCTGCGCCGTTCAAGGTAAAAGTACCAGTCGTGGTTCCTGTACTACTATCATCCCCGGGGGAGGAACGTACCTGCATCGTGTTGGGGTTTTCCCCATTGCGAAAACGTATATAGACAAAGCCGCCATTATTGCCGAAACTGGCTTCCCACCCATCCCAATACGTCCGCCCTTCACAGACAAAACTACTGGAGGATTGCAACACCTGAAAACCAGTGCCGCATGATTCTGGAGTACCAGCCATCATGCTATCTTTAATTCTCCCGAGAGAGAGTTTATTCGCCGTCGCAATCAAGGCCCCTGGCGCATAACCTGGAAAGGCAACACGGTACATCCCACTCCCTTGACTACTCCACCCTGTCAATGCATCTGAACCATCTATAATGGTGCCACTCTCTCCTGTCCAAGTAAGGTTATTTTTTGTGATCGTGACTCGTTGAAAATATTGCCCTGCTAACACATGAATAGTATTTCCCGCTACAACCGTATCATGGGCATGCTGGAGAGTCGCCCACGCATTCCCTGCACTTGTTCCACTATTCCCATTTGAGCCTGTGGTAGACACGTAATAATGACCAGCAACGGCATTATCCACTGTCACATTCACAGCGGCAGACGTGGTGGTATTCGTTGCAGCATCCCGCGCAACAGCAGTCAACGCATGTGCCCCATTTGCAACGCTTGTGGTATTCCAAGTGATCGCATAGGGTGCAACCGTATCCTCTGCGCCTATATTCACACCATCGAGTTTGAATTGTACACCTACCACACCTACGTTATCTGACGCATTCGCCGTCACAGACACAAGCGCACCAGACACGGTTGCGCCGTTTGATGGAGCAGTGATAGAGACGGTAGGAGGTGTGGTATCCCCACCATCACTCCGGCACGCTGCTGGTATTGTGCCAAGAATACTTTCAATCGTCGCAGTGACATCCACGGCAGGAAACCCACTTGTTGCGCGTGCATCCAAAATACGCTGGTTCATAGGCCACGGCCACAGTGGGGTACTGGTCAGCACCCCATTTTCATATCGCTTGCAAATCCCTGGTAACAACACAAAAGGACTTGTTCCACCTGTCGCTGCCGCAAGACTATTCCCTTGATGCACGTTAGGAAAAGACCATCCTGAATTGCCAGACGCAAAGCCAGGCGCTCCATCATCCACAAAAAGACAATTCTGGCAGACATTGTTGAAACATTGTCCGTTCACAATACAATTCGTCATAAAATAGGGCTGAACGCTGGTACCCCGACCTGGATCAACAATCAAGGCCACGTCTTCAAAATAGAGATTGGCAACTTCATCTGTAGACAGCAGAGAATCGCCCATATTTGCTACGCCTGGAGTTGTATAAAAAATTGCCCCAAGCATCCGTGAGCCCTGCATGTCAAAGGGAGGAATGCCAGTGCCATGAAAATACCGCATCACTCCTTCAAAATCGCCAGGGGGAGTATTGCCCGTAATGCGCGTCGTGCCCAAGACGTTTTCATGCAACTGGTCAAAGCTATTATAGCCACCTTGATAGGTATTACTCGGCCACGATCCACCCCCAGGCCAATCGTTCCATTCCCCCCAACACCGCTTAAAACCTGCCGTATCTAGATTCCCGGCTTGTGCGCCGTCAAAAATCTTCCGGCTACTATTTCCCCATCCAGCGCAATCGACGGCTCGGCTTCTAAAGCCGACAATCCGAAAAATATTACTGTCATTCTGGGTATCGGTACCGTTGTAGCCAATGACACGACTCAAGATATTGTCACTGCCACTGACTAGTAAAGTAGCCTCGTCACCCCTTGTGGCATTGATGCCTTCAACGACAAACCAGGCGTTATCATTTGCGCCACCCCCATGATACGCCAACCACAGCGCAAACCCGTTATTTTCGGCATCAATGAGGACTTGCCCATCATTTAACGCACGAATGGTAATAGGATTGCTACTGGTTCCTTGGATGCCTGCTGGTGGAATAATCATTGAATTGCCGCCAGTATATGTTCCGTTGAGCAAGCATAATACTTTTCCTGGTAAACTTGACACCGACCAAAAATTATTGATTTGGAACGGCGAGCCCTGGCTGAGTCCATTGCCACCACCACTAGGGGAGGCATAATGGGTACATGCAGCTTGACCCTCCACTCCTCCTACGTCTTCAGGTAATGTCCTAACGTGGTGTTCTATAATATTTTTCCCAGGAAGTGCAATATGTATATTTTTTATTCCTTGAACATAGAGCCATCCAATACTTTGAAACCAAATAACTGAGAGTGGGATAATCCATATCCATCCAAAAGCAAGAATAATTGTGAGGACAACTCGCTTTAACGAGTTGATATCTTGTATTTGTTGAAATTGCCATCTTATGTATTTCAACATATCTATTCTTCTTCTAGCCAGACAGTGAGACATATGGTGATCGTATCGGCAATGACCGTTTCATTGCGGATAATGATTGCCTCTGTTTGCCGAGCCTTGAGACAAAACCCTTTCTTTTCAGGATACCATCGCTCATACGGCGAGTTTCTAACATTCCAGGCAAAGATGTCATAGAGAAAGTTTGTGCCAGACGTCGTGGCAACCGTCGTATCATTCGTGCGTGCCGAAAATCCCCAATCAGGATCAGCCGAGTCTTCGGGAGGTTTCGCCGCACTCACCGCCGATCCACCGGAGCCTATCGTCACCGTTGCCCCAAATCGCCGCACGGTGATAATCAAGCTCTCTTCCTGCGCCTCACCCAATTCCGTCGATTGCGACAGGGAAAACCCCCGTAACGTTACCGGCTTATCATCGGCAGGGACGCAGGACAGTAAGTCAATATCCCCGCCCGCTGTCGTAATATCAATTTGGACCGCAACAGCATACACATGAGACATCTTAATACCTCCATCGACGCCAGACGCCTTGCCGAAACGGATACCGTGTTGCTGCCCCTGTCACTGCGGCCTTGAGCGCACAGCCTACAAGCGCAAACTCATAGTAAAAGCTATTCGTGAGCGTCCATGACATCGTGACCGTTGCTGCCCCAGCCTCCGTACTTGCGGCGATGAGGCTGCGTGCCGCACCTCCATAGAGCGTTATCGTTGACTCGGCTCTTTCTGTTTGCCCTGCGCCAGGAGTGAGCGTGACAGTCTCGTCTTCATCATAAAAATACATCACATCATAGACCAAATCATTCACAGCCGCGCTGACATTCATGGTAATGGGAGTCCCTGCGCCAGGCGGACCAATAACACTTGCAGGCGTTCCCATTGGAGTTGTCTGGTCAACATCATAAGCAGAGAGCGCATGTGCACCAAGCTCACTACACGTCCCCCCCATTGTCACAACGACTGTAGAAGACACCGCAGATGGGGCTACCTTTCGCCACATGGACGTGCGAAAAGTGCCTCCTCCGTCTGTCCCTGTCGCTGTGATGACTTGAGCCCATCCCGCCGTTGAGCTATTATGATTTATGGAACTCACGACACTATCCGTCGAGATACTATCCCATCCACCAACCCCAACGACCATACACCGATTTGCATTATTCGCTACAGCAAACGAGCCAATGGTCACACTGCTGACGTTGAGGCCGACCGCTTCGTTATCGTTATCATAGGTGACACTGTGATGTTCCATGAACTGTTGGCCTGGCCTGGCCTGGTCATCAAATATCACGGTTGCAGTGATGTGGCATGGTGAGAAGCATGCGAGACATATACGCACTTGGGGTTGCGGGATACGGAGACGAGGCAAAGGAACACGAAGTGTGGTTGCGGTACTCAGGATACCCGTTCTATGATCATCCTTGTCCTGGCTATCTGTCGTACATCCCCCAAGGATCTCCCAGGTGCCATGGGTATTCACCTCAATCGAGGCAGTGAGCACATCCTCCCTAGCCCGCAGTCGTTGCCACTGCGGTCGTCCCTCAAGCCGCAACGTGACATAGGTTGCCGCAGGTTCAACCCAGCACGGCGCACTGACATACTCCCCTGGTATATACAGGTCTGGTGGTAGCAGTTGAACTAGGGTGGCATCCACGCGACCTCAATTCTATTGCCGGTGCCGCGCTGCACATTGTTCCAGCGACGGCCCTCCGTTCCCTACAAAGGCGTCGATCTCCTCAAAACTCGCCTTCGCCACCGTGCCATTATCCGCCACCCCACCAATACCATTCAGATACTTAAACGCTGCGGCTACCTCGGCATAGTGCGATACCTGGCTTCCATCTTGTCCTTCCCGCTGTTCAATCATGGCGAGACGGAGTTGCCGCAATTGCGCAAAGTCCGCACTTATGCGTTCAAGCAAATTCAAGATCTGGTTCCCCAAAGGACTGGTTCGGTCAATATTGTATAACGCCACCCTGCTTCCTCCTGCCTATAACCCAAAGGCAACTACCCGTGCCGTCGAGGCGGTACTCGCCGTGGTCGTTGAGGCAAAACCGATCACCGCCACGATCATGCCTCCCCCTGCCCCATTGGCTGACGCAGGCGATGGCCAGGTTGTCCCCCCATCCACAGAGGTTTCCAGGTAAACTACCAGGTTGCCAGACGCCGCAGACGGCCCAAAACTCGAAATAGAGAACTCCCCGCCCAACCATCCACTAACCGTGTTACTCCAGGTGGACCCGGTACGGTAACTATTCGCCCCAATATTCCCCCCGCTCAGTGAGGTAATACTGAAAAAGGTAAAACTCGCCGTCTCATAACTCAGCGTGCCCGTACTATCAAAACGCACACGACGGCCAGAGACAGTCGGACCAGGCTGAGCCGCAGGCCCGTTTGAGATCGTGGCTCCTGTACTATTGAAGAGGCCAAACCGATACGTCTCGGGCAATCCCACCATATTCATGAAACGCTCCCTGTCTCGCTAAAAATCACCCTCAACCGCCTTCACCACGGCGTTGACATCCACCGACGCTCTTTCCCCAAAGAGCGCTTCCGCTCGGCTGCATCGGCGTGTTTGAAGAAGGAGCAGGTTTGCCCGCGTGGTGGTTCCTGCGCTCCAAACGGTGGTGACTTGCTGGCGAAAGGTGGTGTTGGAAATCGCAATGCCATTCACTGCTGCAATCAAGGCGGCATTCCAGAGCGCCTGCTGGCCACCAGACAGTGCCAGATACTCCGCTGCCACGACCGCCACCTGCAAATCAAGCGACCCCACCCGACTGACAGAGACCGCACTCACCGCCGTATGGCTATTCGCACTGACCGCATTGATCAAGTGTGTGATAATGCTATACGTCCCAGTCGAGAGATAGGGTGCATAGCCTATCGACGCCGGGTCGCCAAGGAGTTCACTCCGCAGGGCACTTAACTCCACTGCCATACCATATCCCTTGTATATTCCCTATAACTTTGCTATACTTGCATCCATGGAAACAAAACGTTGTAGCAAATGCAAGATCCGTAAAGCCCCTGAGTTCTTCTCCGCTGACCATAGCCGTGGAGATGGGCTCTTTCCGTACTGTAAACCGTGTGTTCAGAAGTACCAGGTACGCTATACCGCTCGCCAGAAACCTGCGCCAGCGTTAGACCCTCGTACCTGCACCGCATGTCTCACCCCGAAACCCCTGACCGACTTTTACAAGGACAAAAGTCGGAGTGATGGCTACAGTAAACACTGTAAGACGTGCCATTGTGCCACGCGCCAGGCATATGTCATCGCCAATCCTGAAAAGGTCAAGGCTAACAAATTGGCATGGAAAAGGACTCCAGCCGGTAAAGTCTGCGAGAAACGTTACTACTCAAATAACCGTGATGACATCAACACTCGTGCACGTCAGCGGTACGCAGATGATCCCGAGAAGATCACAGAGAGAATGCGTAACTGGCGTATCAAAAACCCTGAGAAAGCCAAGGCAATCATGGATAGAGGGAACGCCAAGAGAGCCGAACGTCTCGCCCTCGCACCCATCAATGACTTTACAAAGGAGCAATGGCTCGCCACTCTCGCCACCTTCGAGTATCGTTGCGCCTATTGCGGGGAAGGCTCCAACCGCCTTGAGCAAGATCATGTGATCCCACTCAGCAAAGGCGGCAACCACACCGCATCAAACATCGTTCCTTCTTGCAGGTCTTGTAACGCAAGAAAGAGCGCTAAAATTCTTACATAGTACATTAAGTCATAGGGCTAAAAGTCAACACCAGCAAACAGGCCAGCGGAAGTAACCGATAGCGTAAGGTTAGTTCCGTTGGTCGTGATGGGAAATCCTCCTAAACTGTTATAACAAACTAGAATAGCCGTAGCATCACTAGCCTGAGTAGCCCCACTCGTCGCATACTGGAACACCACAAACGCATGGGCGGTGCCTGCACTGAGTCCCGACCAGGTGATCGTGTTCGCCTGAAACTCTGCCTGATGCGAGGTGGTGTTCACATTCAGAATGCGGCCTGTCAGGGAAATCCGCATCGTGCCGCCTGAGCCTGCGGTAAAGGAAGTGCTGGACAACTCTGCCCCAGACAAAGCCGACATGTAGCGATGGGCCTCATCGGGCACATAGTTATTTGAGCGTGTGTGTGAATGCAGGCTCTTTATCCTGCATTTCTATGCCTTTCGGTCATAGCCCAGACTATCTCATCTCCCCAAAAAGGGGGCCGGGTGCTCGTGTCGCTTCATCGCCCTCGTCTTTACGTTAGGGCTGTCTGCGTTAGTCGTTGAACCTTCATCCTGTTTCCAGGACGCTCGGCTGCTGATTGCCCATTTCCGGCTTTGCCGTCATCCATCGTCTTTTCTCACATTCGCACCTGCCCTTACGAGCTATGCTGTAGTGCCGATGGCTTTAGGGGGTTCCAGCAATTCTCCCGGTTGCGCCTTGTCCTTACGAACAAGGGTGGCCTTATTCATTGACCAATGTGATGTAAAATGAGGCTGTGGTCGATGACCAATAGCACAAACTGGGAGCGGATAACATGCCCCATCCCGCTTTGGCATGGTCAAAAATGAACGAGCTGGCTGCCACTTTCGTCTCCTTAGAACTATGCCATTTTCCTTGGCATTATGTTATACTCTTCTACCCGGTTCACGCCTAGCTAGCGTGCATCGCAAGTCTCTCTACCTTATGGCATCTCCTACGGCGCGCAGGGGCACATACAGGCCGCTGCGATGGTAACAGGGGGACTCGTCGCCAGATGCGTAAAGCCATCGTTACTCATAAGCCGCACCTCGTAGATGCCCGGCGCGGTTGAAGCTGGGAGCGTAAAGGGCACCGTCCCGCTGGCCTGTCCTGTGGTATAGCGCCAGGCGAGAAACGCACTATGTGCCGCGCCAGGCACGTACAGCCCGACCCAATCCGTAGAACTTGGCGTAGGAATCCCGCTCCACGCCATCGAGGCAATGCCCCCTGGGATGACGATGAGGGGTGTCGCCGCCAGGGTCGCGCCGCCCAGATTCAGGACGCTGACACTCACCGGCGCCGTGACGAACAGGTTGCCCGCACTATCCCGGATGCGGGCGGTAAGGGCATGCAAACCGTTCGAGAGTGCCGCTGTATTGAGACTGGCACCGTAGGGTGCGGTCGTATCTTCGCTCCCCACCGGCTGCCCATCGACCAGGAGCTGCACCCCGGCAATGCCGCCCATGTCTTCGGCAGCGATGGCGACCAAGGCTTCGCCAGTCAGGACGGCCCCAGGAAGCGGCTCGGTGATGCTGCCCGTGGGCGGCGTGGTATCGGTCGGCCCTCCGTTCATGCACAGAACAGGAATGGGGCCGAGGAGCGAGGCGATCTCTTCCGTGACGACCACTGGGGCTTTGCCAGAGAGTGCCCGCGCCTCGTGGATGCGGTCATCCATCGGCCATGGCCACAGCGGCTTATTCGTGGTCTCGCCATTGACCGAGCGGTAGCAGATACCAGGGAGCAACGTAAAGGCGCTGATGCCGCTTGTGGCGGCTTGCAGGCCATTGCCCTCACGGAAACCGGGGAGGGTCCAGCCTGCGCCGTTCTGGTTCGAGCTTGCATTCCCGTCATGGATCGCCAGACAATTCTCACAGCGATTGTTGACGCATGGATCGCTGCCACTACAGCCATTATTCATAAATGCGAAGGGCTCAACTTGGGGAAAGCCAGGCGCAACATAGGCCACCACGTCGCGCATCAGCAGCCCACTAATCCCGTCGGTTGCCACGATTTGTCCAGGCTCATACCTGGCACCTCGGCGCACGTAGAAGATCGAGCCGAGCACCTTGCTGCCTTCGATGGCATTGGGGTGCTGCTCATGCCCCTTGAAATAGCGTATAACAGCTTCCGGCTCTTTGACATCGCCTGTCGTATGCCACGTCCCAATGACATTCTCAAAGAGCTGGTTGGTGGTATTGTAGCCACCCTGGTACGTATTCGTGGGCCAGCTTGCTCCACCAGGCCAGTCGTTAAACTCGCCCCAACAGCGCCGGTAGCCAGACCCGCCCACATTGCCCGCCTGCGCGCCGTCAAAGATTTTGCGCGAGTTATTCCCCCACCCTGCGCAATCTTCCCACACATTATCCGTCCCAATGGCGCGAAAGATGTTGCTATCGCCCTGCCCGGCTTGGCCATCCCAGCCCACGACGCGCCGGCCCCGGTTATGTTGCCCACTCAGGAGCAGGAGAAACTCACTGCCGTTGCGAGCATTGAAGCCCTCTAAAACAAACCAGTTACTTCTAATACGCACCACCCAATGCCCCTGTCCATCCAGAAGCACCTTGCCGTCATTCAGCGCTCGCACGGTGATCGGCTGTGCCTGGGTGCCGTGGAGCGTCGTTGGTGGTTCAATGAGCGCATTGCCACTCAGGTACGTCCCATCCAGTAAGCACAGCACTTTCCCAGGACCAGCCACCGACCAGAATTGGTTGATGCGCATGGGCGTGCTCGCGCTGAGCCCGTTGCCTCCGCCAGCCGGAGACGCATAGTGCGTACAGGGAACTTGCGCACCCACTACCCCTGGCACCAACCACAGCATAAGGACAAGGAGCATCCATCGCATCATAATACCCCCCTGCCGCGACCAGTGGCGCAGCCAGGTTCGCAGTCATTCCGTCGCTACGCCCGGGGTCCCCACCACGCCAAGGGATACCCGCCCAACAACAACCCTAGCACCAGGGACGCATGCGCCCAGACATCCGCCTTGGGAATAGCCTGCACACCAATACCGACGAGGAAGAAAAGCACAAAGCTTAGGACAAGAAACAACGCGCCGATGGACATAGACTTCCCTATCCTCTGAGCCGCACCCCAATCACCTGCTCCAGCAGTAGGATGGCATGCGCCCAGGCCACGCCCGTATTCCCATTGGCATGCCAGCCCATAATCTCTTCGGCATGGAGTTGTGCGGGCAGGTCGTCCTCCAAACGCACGATCATCGCCTGACAGAGCAGGACAAATGCCACATCAAGCGTCGGCTTAGGATCAACCTGCGCCTCCGGCAGTGCGGCAGTCTCTATTAGCATTTCGGCTTCTGTACTGTTAGACTCTTCTACAGATGGATCTGGCATCCCGTTCCCCCTTGCTAAACATGACTCTTCTTGAGAGAGTATCAAATCATCCTACGATTACAGGCGAAAGGCCCGACATGGAGTTATCACCACAGGACACCGCCCGCTTTTGGGCAAAAGTCCGAAAGCTCCCTGGGAGTGACGGATGCTGGCTCTGGACAGCAGGCACCTGGTCCTCGGGAGAACCTGTGTTCTATCTTGACCACCATTTCTACTCTGCCCGTCGCATTGCTTATTTTCTCCGGTATGGCGAGCCCCACCCTGGCAAGGCGCTCAGTACCTTTCCTCCTTGCTTTATGAAACGCTGTCTCGCGCATCTCACCCGCCCTGATCCCGCCACAGTTCTCTTGCCTATGCGACACTTCTCCCCCAAAGATCTTGCACGCTTTTGGGGCTACATCGAGCAACCTGATGGTCCAACCACCTGCTGGATCTGGCACGGACCCACCGAGAAAGGCCGCTATCCCATCTTTCAGGCTCAACGCACCAAGTGGACACCAGCACGCCTCCTCCACGTATTGACTCATGGACCTATCCCCCCAGGCATCCACGTTATTCACGACCCTGCCTGCCTCAACCACTTCTGTGTGCGCCACACGATTCTCAGTACCAAAAAATCCACCCACCTCCGGGTCAACGCCTCCCATACGAAGCTCACCCGCGAGCAGGTCATTGCCATGCGCCAGGACCACGCCACTCATACCTACACCCTCAAGGCGCTGGCAGAGAAATATCACTTACGGAGTCTTGGGGAAGTGAGCGAAATTGTGAACCGTCGCGCCTTCGCTACCATCCCCTGAGAGGAGTTGCCATGCACATTGCCCACACAGAACCCAAGCAAATCACCAGCGGTCCCTCCCATCACGGTTTTACCTCCTGTGCCTATTTTCAAGGCATCTGGTATGTCTCCTACCGCACCGCCGAAACGCATCATCCTGCCCCGCCAGGCCATTTGATCATCGCCCGCGCCTCACAAATGAACGCCCAGACCTGGCATCCGACCAGCCTCTTTCTCCTCCACGGCAAGGCTGACCTCCGCGATCCCAGATTGCTGGTTCATGACGATACACTCTATTGCATCTGTGCCGGCTATCTGCCGCGCTATCCCAGAGAAAGCATTGGCAGCACGTCCTCAGAGAATCTCATTCAATCGTTTCTCACCTACACCACCGATGGAAGCCATTGGGCACCCCTAGAACCGATTGGACGCCCAGGCTACTGGATCTGGAGTCTCCTCCCGCTCCAACGGTTCTTTGTCGCTGCGGCCTATCATGTCGGCGCTCCCGGAGAAACCAGCAGCATCCATCTCCTCAGCGGCACCTCCCTACTTCATCTCGCCCCCAGCGGGGTCATCTACGATGGTGCCAGCCTGGCCATGGATGGAGACGACTATCGCTACACCCATACCATTGTCGCTGAGCCTGTCCTGTACCAGCCCACCCCCGACACGCTCGGATGTCTCCTCCGCACGGAAGCAGGAGCCTCCATGGCGGATATGGAAATCGGCTCCGCGATGCACCCCTACCAGGACTGGCGCTGGCATCGGACCTACGAGACGATTCACCCCAGCGCGGTGATCCAGACCCCCCATGGCCTCCTCATGGCAGGCCGCGCCCTCGTAAAAGAAACAACCTGGAAAGCGCATACAGCCCTGTGGGCACTCGACGGGCTGACCGTCACGAAGCTCCTCACCTTCCCAAGTGCCTATGACACCGGCTATGCAGGGCTCTGCGCTGGCGACACCCCTGACACCTTTCTCTGTTCCTTCTACAGCCAGCACACCACCCCAGCTCCCTATGGATACCCGCTTCCTGGTGCCCAGGTATTTGTCTCCACACTGACCGTCTTACCATAGCTGTTTTGCTTGCCTTTAAGCACAAGCCATGGTATACTCTGGATACGTCGTCCGCCAACGACCAGTTCTCAGGCAAGCCCTTGGCGGGGTGCTCCTGAGAGCGCAATCCTCGCGGTTGAAGAATGCTCTACGGTGCGGCAACGCAGGCCATCCTTCCTGTGTAAACTGGTAATCCCGATTCCAGGAGCCGCACCGCAAAGGATAAATCGGGATTATGCCTGCGGGAGGCACTACCACCATGGCTGCACATCACACCAAAAAACTCTGGGCACTCGGAACTAAATTTCGCGCAAAAATCTGGGCAAAAACTGGTGGTGCTTGTTGGTACTGTGGCACCCAAACAAATCCATGGATTGATTTTTGCGCAGACCACTATGACAACAACGGCTCAAACGATCTTGAAAACCTCGTCCCGTCCTGCCGCACATGCAATCTGAAAAAAAGAGACAAAACAATAGAAGAATTTAGATTGTCCATGACAAAAAGCCGCGTACTTAAAGGATTCACCAAGACACAAATTCTCCAATTAGAACAAGCAGGCATTGATCTTTCCCCGTTAAGTAACACTCCTTCATATTCATTCTGGTTCGAGACAAATCATACAGAAAAACAAGGAGAATAAGAATGACTGATTTCCCCTTTGAATATCAGCCACAAGACATTCCCTATACCCAGATCCATGATGATGTCCTTGCCGACGCTCGTCTTTCCTACAAAGCTCGCGGCATCCTCGCGTACCTCCTCAGTCGCGCTGGCAAATGGGAAGTCCGCTTCAAAGACATCCTCAACCACTCCGATCACGATGGCCGCGTTGCTATCCAGGCAGGTATGGCCGAACTTGTTGAATATGGCTATGTTGCACTATCTCCCGTCTACAAAAGCGATGGCACCTTGGCAGGTAAGCGCTATGTTATCCTCAAACATCCCAACGTCCCAAAAGACATCCTCACCGAGAAGCAGGTTTCCTGTTCGTCGGGAAACACGACCCTCGGGAAACACGACCCTCGGGAAACCTGTCTAATTACTAGATCCGAAGAAGTAAGAACTAACTCTAAGAAAGAAGAACTAAACCAAAAGATAAAGATAGAAGATCATCCCCCTACCCCCTTACCGGAAAACGCCCAACTCAGCCTAGCCGCAGACCCACCTTTCGGAGAAGAGGTCGCTAAGGGTGGGGGAAGTTATCGCGCTACCGCGCCCGGAGGCGAAACCAGCCTTCCCACCCCTACTAACAATTCCCATCCGAAAGCCAGACGGAAGCCTGCCGAGAAAAAACCCATGACATCTGAAGCTGCGACCGTGTTGGCACACCTCAATAGAGTGGCTGAACGCGATTATAGAATCCCTGGAAAGATTCAAGCACGTTTGAACGATGGTGCAACCGTTGAGGAGTGCCTGTTGGTGATTGACTACGTGAACGCGACGTATAGTGGGGAGTTTCGGGAGAAATACCTCAACTATGATAGCCCGTTTCGTCCTGAAAACTTTGACAAGAATCGTGCAAATGCTGTTGCCTGGCGTGCAAAAAATGCAAGACGTGATTCCTCGATACTTACGCAGGATAGGCAACCTTCTTCTAACGACCAAGGCCATGCCATAACTTTTATCAAACAACACATGAGTAACTTACGAGGTGCCCAACAATGAGTACGTTACATTGGACCGATGCAGGGGCTCTTGATGTCCTGATGATCCTTGATGATTTGTGTTTACTCACGGAAGGACGCCTCTTGCCTGATAATCGCAAAAGTGCGTACATGCGATTCTTTATGCGGCATTCTGCGGCGATCACTGCGCAAGAGATGTGTGCTGCGCTTCATAAGGTTATTGATACATGGGATGGGCAGTATCACATGCCGTCTCCTGCGCGCATTCTCTCGCTCGTTCCAACAAAGTCATAATAATACACAAGGAGATTCCAACGATGGATAGCACATGGACGGAACAAGATTACATGGGCATCTACTTCAAGCTTGACGACCTGAGCCTGATCTCTGAAGGGAAAACCCTTTCTGATGAGCGTAAGTCAGCCTACCTGCGGGTCTTTGAGCAACACAAAGACCTGGTCCCATCACGGCTTCTGCGTGCGCTCGACCTGGCACTGAGGACCTACGAAGACCACCGGATGCCGCTCCCTGGCTATATCCTTGGCATGGTCTCGAATCGACCATAAAAATAATTCTTTCTTTTTTAGAAAGATCGTGCTACACTCTCTGGTGTACGAACACACACCACAGACTATCCTTGAGGGAGCGCATGACATGGCAAACAAGATAAACATTGACAGGAGACCGCTCATGGATGAACTACTGAAGACCTATCCCCCTCCTCCATGGATGGCCGAGAAGATGCAGGTCCCAGGGAATCCTGACTGCCACTGCCCACACCCAATGGCAGCAATGTTCTGTATGGAGGGACACATGATGGAATGTCACGCGGGAATGGATTGTGCTACGGCCCGTTGTTCTCACCTGGCACGCTATAGGGAGGCCTAGGATGTCACCGCTCCGTGCCAAACGCAAAGAAGCCCACATGACTATGACTGAACTCGCCAGACGCTTGGAGATGCGTCTGCCGCGTCTCTGTAAGATCGAGACCGGGAAGCAACGGTTGCTCGCTCAGGAAGTGCCTGCATTTGCCGCCGCCCTGGGCTGCAACCCAATGGACCTGATTCCTGAACAACAGGAGGTGGTATATGAGTGATGGTGGATTTCAGACGCCGCCCATTCAGGCAGCGATTCAGACCCTGGCAGACGCAGCCTATCTGCTGAAAGAGATTGATCGTCTTGGGGAATCGGATAGGAATACCATTGCCGAGAAAATCCGCTCGTTGATTCAACAGGTGGGCATGATCGACGAGACGCCTATTCCCTACGAGATTACCGATGAAATGCTGAAGGAGATGAGCCCATGACGCCTTCTGCCCAGAACGGCACGCCCCATGCGCGGACCTGCCTGGAAATCCTGATCCTGGAGTCGCACCATACGGATGCGGCATACTGGCACCGTGCGTTGCAGTTCTGTCATGTGCCTTGGTCAGCCCCAGCGGAGGAATGGGAGACAGGCCTGGCAAAGATTCTCCTGTTGCATCAGCACAACCACCGGGTATGGGAACCAACCACCTGACTCCCCATGTCCTTCCTGGAGGGAAGATGGAGATGACCAAAGACAGGAACGATGCTGAGCTAACCATCTGGAACGGCATGTACAAAAAGAACTGGCAAGGAGTCATATGTGAGGAGGCATTTCGGCATCCAGCCAAGTTCTCCCGATCTTTAATAAACCAAATCTATTTATACTTGTTTGAAAAGGGATATATCAAAAAGGGTGATACAATTCTTGATCCATTTGGTGGGGTGTCGCTTGGGTCCTTGGATGCGGCGAATTATGGGTTGCAGTGGGTAGGGATTGAATTGGAGGGATTTTTTCGTATCCTGGGGCACAAAAACATCCTCTTTTGGATACAGGAAGGATGGTGTATTTGTGGCGAGCACGGCGCGGCTTTTCTTGCAGCCACCCGTGCCTCTGTTTCCCAGAGCGCCACGCAGGATACGAAGCCTGATCAGGCCCCTGCAAGCACTCTGCCATCGATGTTTAGCAAAGAAGATGATACACCACCAGAGCCCACGCCGGAGCCAATTACTCCAGATGAGAGCGCACCCCAGGAGGATAGCCCATCGCTCATCAATCGTTTGCTCCTCGATAACTTGCAGGCACGCCAGACAGCGCGAAGTGAACAAACCCTTTCTGGCTCGTCGCTCTGCACGATCTGCGGCAAAATAAAGGTACTGCTTCCTGTGTTGCTCCAGGGGGATAGTAGGAACCTCCGTGTGATCTTAGGCCAGGACCAAGCACATGCTGTGCTTGGGAGCCCTCCCTTTGCTTCATCACTCCAGCAAACAGGAGGCTCTCAGGGCAAAGGGACCTACGCAGGTACTGATCTGTCAATAAGTCTCAACCGTGTCAAAACTGACTACACCGATTACGGCACTTCCCCTGGCCAGCTTGGAGCCATGCCTGCAGGGGATGCCTCGGCCATTATTTCCTCGCCACCCTATGCTGCCAGTTTGCATACGAACGAATCGAGGGAAGCCGATATTGCCCGAATGGAGCGCAAGGGCACGCCACAGACGGGCGGGGCCACAGGCCGATCACATATACCATCCGGCAGTGGAAACCAGGGCTACGTGGCATCTGAGGGGCAACTGGCGGCACTTCCAGAGGGCACTCTCAGTGGGATGGCGGAAGAGGTCTCCTGTGTCCTGACTAGCCCACCATATGGCGCAGGTGTGGTCCATGGAGGCAGTGGGCTGAAAGAGCATGCGGATAATTGCAAAGGGCAGGATTGGTACGGCACCTCCGAAGGCCAGTTGGGAAACCTGCCTGGAGCTAATTTAGACCTTGCATCCACAATAAATGATGATAGAATGTACGAAACAAATCATTGTTTAGGAGAAAGTGGATGGCACAATGCGGAGATTGTGGAGCGCCAATTACAAAGCAGAGTAGATGGTGTAAGCCATGTAGTAGAAAGCATGTCAGTGCTTCCCTTAAAGGAAGACCAAAACCTCCAGGCCACGGAAGGAACGTTGCCGCTGCTAGATTTAACAAGCCAACTCCTAAATGTTGGGGAGAGTCTCACCCCCACTGGCGCGGAGGTTCCGACCGTTGGAGAGGCTATGCATGGAGAATCCAACGACGAGCTGCTATTCAGCGCGACGGACACTCCTGCGTCAAATGTGGCGGGACCACCCTCCTCCAGGTCCACCACAAAAAAAACAAAGACGAAACGGGTGGCGAATGGAATAACGACATCGACAATCTCGAAACCCTCTGTGCAGGATGCCATCTCTCCCATCATAGAGCAAAGCCAGTCGTTGCTATATGCCCCATCTGTGGAAAACAAACAACAGGAAGAAATAGAAGAAAGTGTTGCTCTGATGCCTGTAGAGCAGAAGTCCACAGACGTGCCTATAAAAAATTTAGGGAAAAACACGCAAAGCAATACACCTGCCTCCAATGTGGAAAGCAGTTTGCTCTTGCAGGGGGCAGATTTAAGTATTGCTCATCGTCCTGCCTTAGCAGGGCAAGAAACCTCAAACGTCGGATACCAAGAGCAGGATACATTTTGGAAGGCGAGTAGTACCATCGTAAGTGCATGCGTGTCGGTCCTGAAGCCTGGAGGAGTAACCGCATGGGTCTTAAAAGACTATGTGTCGAAGAAAAAACGTGTAAGATTCTGTGACCAATGGAGACAACTATGTGAGATGCATGGACTCAGGCTTGTTGAAGAAATCCACGCTAGCCTGGTAGAAGAACACGGCGTACAAGAGGGGTTATTTGGAAGTAGTGAGAGGGTTTTTACCAAGAAGGCTAGTTTCTTTAGGAGGTTGGCAGAAAAGAAAGGGTCTCCATCAATAGACTACGAGGTCGTTCTGATTATGGTCAAAGATAACTGTGGGGTTTAATTATGTCCGATCCTGAGAGTATTGACACGATGATTCAGCAAATCGAGGCCTGGAAAGAAGCCGAGTATCAGCGGCTCAAGGCTGACCATGCGGCAAAGTTCGGTGAGCAGCTTGATCTGGTCCAGGTGGTTGAGGGCATCGACATGGCACAGGTCCGTGACTACCTGCTCAAACTCAATGCCATCGAAGAACTCTTGACGCATGTGAGCCAGCAGCGCACAGAGATCTATGGCGCAATGCGTGACAAGGGCTTGCCGGAGAAAACGATCCGGTCGGCCTTGAAGATTGCCAGGGCCACCAGGAAACGGGATACCTCACGGGAGGCACTGGATGCCTGCGTGAAACTGGCCTTGTTGTTATTGCCAGAGGATGAAGAAAAGGGAGATGCCTGATGTCCTGGCGCATCTTCGGATGCGTCTTGTCTACAACTGATTCTTGGCGGAGAATCATCAATGTATACCTATACCGATTTTGATATTACGCTTCCTACAGACGCGCCCTCCGCAGAGGTCTGTTATACCATTTGCCCCCGGTGCGTTACGGCACGGGAGACCGAGCAGCAGCACTTGCGGTACCTTGCTGTCAACCTGCGGAAAGAGTCCTGGCAATGTACCGACCTTGGGTGTGACTGGCGCGGGGATCTGTATCAGGGGCGTCGCACGGCCCAGGCGAGACGCATCTGGGCGCTTCCTACGAATGGATCACATTCTCCTCCCCAGGCCGCGCTGCTAGAGAAATACGCGAAGCATGGCATTCCTTCTGAGGTCGTCACGGCCCACAAGATTACGCTGACTCGGACCTTTTTCCCTGAACTCGACGAGACGAGCACAGCGGTGACATTTCCCTATTACCGTGACGGCCTGCTGGTCAATCGTCGCTATGTCACCACAAGCCATGATGGCACACAGGTCAGTCGGTTCGAGACGGGCTGTGAGCGCATCCTCTATAATCTCGATGCCATGGAAGGGACGACCCTGATTATTGCGAATCGGGAGGTCGATGTGATGGCCCTGGAAGTTGCGGGTTTCCGGTCTGTCGTTGCGGTGCCTCCCGTCTCTGAGGATCTCCGCCGGCGCAACCTGGCGAGTGCCTTTAGCTTCCTAGACGGCTTACACGACCGCCTGGTCCCCTATACCACCATTCTCTTTGCCATGGATACCGACCCGCTTGGCCAGGCGCTGAGTGAGGAGCTGGCACGACGGCTTGGGCCAAAACGTTGCTGGCGCGTGGCCTGGCAGGATGGCATGACGACCGCAACGGACGTGTTTAAGGAAAAGGGTGTCGAAGGATTACGCGATTGCCTTGCTGACCGCACGGCCTGGCCTGTGAAGGGGATTATCACGGTGGAGGATTTGAGCCCTGCGTTAGAGCGCCTCTATCTGGAAGGGGAACAGCCTGGGCTGTCCCTGGGATGGACGGCGCTGGACCAGCGCTTTCGCATTAAGCCCGGGGAATTTACGGTGATTACAGGGATTCCTGCCCATGGCAAGTCGAATTGGGCGAACCATATGATGATTCGTACTGCCCAACTCTACGGCTGGAGGTGGGCGGTCTTTTCGCCCGAGAACTATCCCCTCGACCGTTATCTCTCGTTCCTCGTGTCGCAATACATGTACAAACCTTTCGTGGGTGGGTCCCGCCTGAGTTTTCCCGAACTGTGCGAAGCCGAGGCGTGGCTCCACGATCATTTCACGTTTCTCTTTCCGGATGACGACGAAGACAGCCCATCCCTCTCTGCCCTGCTGGAGCTGGCGCAGATCCAGGTGGAGCGCTTGGGGATTCAGGGATTTCTGATTGACCCCTGGAACGAACTTGACCATAATTATCCTGATCGGATGACCGAACAGCAGTACATCTCGGAGAGTCTCTCGAAAGTGCGACGGTTCTCCAGGAAGAACAAGGTGCACACCATGATTGTGGCCCATCCCACGAAACTCTTGAAGGAAAAGGGCGGTTCTTACGTGGGCAAGGTTGGGCCTCCCACGGCCTACGATATTTTCGGTGGATCTATGTGGAATAACAAACCAGATAACATACTGTGCGTCTGGCGCGACCAGGATGATGAAACGCTGCCTGTGGAGTTTCATTCGCAGAAGATTCGGTTTCGTGGCAATGGATGTTCGCCAGGGGTCGCCTATCTGCGGTATGAGAAGGCAACTGCGACGTATGCCGATCTTGGCAACATGATCTAGGAGGCACAGATGGAGACTGATGTTGCCGAGCCTGCCGAGGAGAGGCGTTCTCCCTGTACGTGTACGGCCCTCGCGGGCTGGTGCCCAGCGTGTCTGCAATGGGAATATGACCTGATCCAACGCTCTAGTGCTGCCCATCCTTCCCAAACAGCCTTGCGTGGTCGACTCATCCGCAAGCGGCGATTGGCCTCCAGGATGCGGCGCGCCGGCGATCTCGTCGGGGCACAACGGATGCAGGTTGAGATTGCGCAGGATCTGAAGGCCTTGCGTCAACTTGGTTAGGAGCAGCATTATGGCACTGACTATTCGTCCAGGCTACCACATTATCCCGACCGAGCAAGGCGATGCCCAAATCACGTTCATGGCCGCGCTCCTGTCGCTGCATGCGCATGGGACGCCTGCGCAGCGTCCCATTGTCCAACTGATCTTTGCGTATCGCAAGCCGGGTTCACTAGACCTGATTACTGTACGCGACTCCTTTTCCATTACAACGTCTGCCAACTGACCACCCCATTACGGCGACGGTTTCGGCAATACTAACCGTGGGGCTGTCTCGGGAGGTTTTGTGGTATGCGCCCCTTCGAATGTCACGGCAAGCATCCCCACTTTGCCAACGACCAGATGGAGCAGGTAGCGCCGACTGGATTCCGTGAGTAGAAACACATCCACTTCCCCGGTATCACCCAGAGGCCGAATCGTAATGGCATCATACGCGCCATCCCCCTTCCCTGCCTGGTCGGTTTTTACCTCGTAGGCTTCCGGGTCTAGATGCAGCCCACTCACCAACCGTTCCCCAGGCGGCAGGAAGATTCCAGTGACCTGCTGCTTCGACAGGTACACCGTATACACCTTGCCTGGTATCCAGGGATAGGTGTGCTCGCCGCTTTGCCCAAAATAGCCGCGCTCCATCGGTTCTATCCGCGCCACTTTCTGTGCGTGCTGCACCAGTTGCGCAGCCGTGACAGGCCGCTCGCCTTTCTTCGTGGGTGATACCGCAGGGCGCTGGGGTAGAGTTGCCAGAGAACGCTCCAGTAAGCCAATTTCAACCCTTTCAATGGGACAGTATGGAGCCTGGTACACGTCGACCACCTGTGCTGGCAGCTCAGATGGTGGGACAGGCGGTTCGGGCTCGACGGCGAGGGTACAGCCACCAACGAACAGGGCACAGAGCAGTAGATGCGTTGGATGTTCCATGTTTATCCTTTCGGTGGTTGAGGCAGCGGATGCCAATGCGTCGGTTGCGTAAAGATGGGGAGCCCGTGTTCCTGGGCGACCCACTTCTTGTACTCATGCGAGAAATACCCTACGCGCAGGAGCCCAGGGGGCTTGCTCCACAGGAGGAGCAACGCTTTCCTTCGGCGTGGTGCCGTCTCAATGGGTTGCCAACCTGTTTCCATGGATGCTCCTACTGTGCCACGATGGGTGGCCGGTTGAACTGAATATTCTTGTCCAGTTTGATGGAACAAAAGGTCATTGCCTTACGACTGATCGTTGGTGGAATCTTGAGTTCACGGTCGACAATACCTTTGGCGCTTTGCTGTACATCGCTGCCAATATCTTGTGCGGCCTGTTGCGCAGGATTTTGGAAGAACTGATTCGTCCCAGGGGTGCCAACCAGACTCCGTGCGCCAATGTTGAGGACAGCAGAGATCCCGGTCGCCAGGGCGAGTTTCCCGTAGTGGTTATTGACCTTGCCGGAGAGCCCGTTGCTGCCGTCCTCATCACCTACAGTCCCGCTCAATCTCACGACTTCCCCTGATGGCAACTCTAGTTGTTTGAGACGGACTTTCAGCCGCGTCTGCCCATACTCCGGTTTCTCATCCTGGTAGGCGACCACGAGTGTGCCTTTTGGAAGAATGGTGACGTCATAGCCAAATTTGTCAAAGACAGGGATCGTCAATCGGATAAGCAGTTGCCCTTGGATGTCGCTATGTAGCACTTGGAGCAGTTCGCCTTCCAACGTCATGCTTTCATAAATCGTATGGAGCGGGTCTGCAGGAATCGCCCACTCAGCGGGGGTGATAAGGGACGATGCCTGGCTTGGGGTCTTGGTCCCACTGCTGCCCACGGCCTGCGTGGTCTCTGTGGTGTTTTTCGACGCTACTGTCGCTTTTGCCAAGGCCTCCCATCGTTTCGGCTTGGGCTTCTCTTTGACCGTGGGAGTAGCAACCTGATTCTTCGGCACACCCCCTCCTGTATGGTTCCCTAGATCTTGGGCTGGTTTAGGAAGGTTCATCACCCCATCAAAGGGGTTGATCTGCTGGAGTATCCCCTTCTCTCCTCCAGGAAGGGCCGCAGGGACGCTGCTCGCTGTCCCTTGCGTGGACTGAGCTACAATAGGAGGTTCCCATACCTCCACCTTCTTCTTGGGCGCATCCTTGCCATATATGGGCGAGCGTTGACTAAACTCCTCCGGGAGTTGTACGACTTCGACCGCAGGGGCAGGGGTAGGCAAGTCAGGCAGCGCTGGGAGGGGAATCATCCCAGGTCCATACAGGATCGCCGCGCCGAGCCCAACGATCACCACCCCTCCGGCTATCAGGGCACTCTTGCGGAGTCTGGGTTGTGGGGTCTGCTGCATCGACTGTGCTCCCTCTTATTATTCTGGAGACCAGCTCCATTCGTGCCAGAAGATACCGGCCGGGTTTTGTTCCCGTTCGTCTGTGGTGCGTGGACTCCGCTGCTCAAAGGTAAAAATCCCGCGATAGGTTTCTTCCCCAAGGTACCGTTGGTCTTCGGCGTTATACCGTGTTTCCTTCCACCGCACGTCCCAGGTCCGTTTGGTCTGTCGGAGTCGTTGGAGGATTTCTACCTTGACGGGCTCCTGTTGGGTCAGTGGTTTGAACGCTTGTTCGTACTGGACTAATCGTCCCCGGCCTTCTTTTGTCAGTCTGGTCATGGCCGTGTTCCAGCGATCCTTCATCAGATCCCTATCGGTCGAAATGGCGCGCAGGGTGACGACAAATTGACTGAGCCAGTAGTGCACGGTCATATTTTCTTCTGGGGCCTGGGGAGCCAGCTTGAGAGGCCGCATATCCCCCGAGGCGCTGTTCCACTCAATGAAGTAGGGAATTTCCCTGCGCAGTACCGCCAGGTAGACGATCCCGAGAATGAGGAGCGCGATACAGCCAAGCTCCCCAAAGGCGAGGGCACGCCACCAGTTGCGGTGCGCGGCAACTTCCCCGATCTCATCGACGCGGTATTTCCGCCCGTCCAGAAAATGATTGGCGGTACTCATATGATCCGTCTCCTTCCCATGGCGATTTCCCGAGCGGCATGTGCGGCTCCACCCATGCTTCCGGCAACCGACCGTGCAGTGTGTGCAAATTGCACCACATCTTGGATGGTCAAACGTGGAGCGCCATGCAGCAATGCCTGGGCACTCTTATCTGCCCGCCAAGCCAGGCAACAGATTGCCGCTGCCCCCAGGAGTTGCCCCAGGAGCGACTTGAGGCTGGGGTTGAGCCCAGGTTGTTGGGCGACGAGAATAGGCAAGGTGGCTGCGGTAATAAACGAGAGCACCAGCAGGCGCATGCCTGACGCAAAGATGACCGCGATGGCTTTCTCAGCCAGAAATGCCACCTTGGGACTAATCGCAAACGGGAGGAGCACCGTTGTGATCGCCGCATGTGCATAGAACTCGATCAGGGTGACAAAGATCCAGATGGCGAGCGCAAAGTACGCGGCTACAATCAGGAGCGCAATCGGTCCTGCCAGCAGAATCTCAGGAATGTTCTGGATCGCTTGCCACCCGGTATAACTCATGAGCCGATCAAAAATGGTACCAGTCACCGAGAAGCCGTAGGCCGCGATATTGCCAGGGTCGGTGAAATCCGTGATACTGATCGCATCCCCTCCCGCTCGCAACCCGAACCCGATAAACCCATCGATGATCAATTTGGTCAGGCGTTGCCAGTGTTGAATCAGCACCGCGACAAACACGATGCCAACCAGTTTGACAATCACTCCCGCGACCGATTGTCCTTCCCCCCAGGTGAGCCAGAGGCCGACCAGCGCGATCTCGATCACGGCCAGCAACCCGAGGATGAGGAGCGCATCAGGGACTAGCCGTGCACCCCCGCTACTAAACGTAAAGACAAACGATTTCAGCAACTGTGTCATGATCCCTGGTTCAACGCCCACGAAGCCTCCTCTCTAGCCACACCCACAGCAGGTGATGGAGCCAGTTCCCACCAATGATGATGATGGCCGCAGGTACCCATTGACGGATGACCAGCAACCCAATGCCCGAGAGCATCACCACCCCTAGCAACACATTACTAATACTCAGGATGACATTGCCTATGCGCATCCCTATCCCGAGTCGTATCCCTGATCCCATTGCGTTCTCCTTACCTGGGCAAATGAAAGCCCTGTCCTTCACCAATACCACGCACGGTGACACTGTGAAAGCCTTCCATAAATCGTTGTGCGTTGTATTGTGCCGCTGCGTCATCCATCCGCTGCCGTACAATCTCTTCGGCGTCTTTCATCGATTGCAGCCGAAAGTTCACTGCCTGCATGGTGAGGCCCAACTCTGCTTGTTGCTGCGCCAGCGCCCGCTGTTGGGCCTGGATTTGTTGCAGTGCCCTGGTCCCTTCAGCCCAGGAGGATGCGCCCAGCAACGTGGTCAGGCGCGTATAGATGGATACAAACGTGTCTTTAATACTCTGCGCCTGCATACTGACGCCCACCATCTCTAACCGAGCGGCCTGCATCTCGCGGAGCCGTTGTTCCCGTCCTTCGGGGGTCATTAACATCGTGGTATCCCGGTAGAGCTTTTCAAATTGGGCACTGGTCCTATCCAGGTCAAACCCGATCCGTTGCACCCGACTGAGAATGCCAATCGTGCGTTGATTCGTCACACTCACCCAATCCAGGATGTTGCTCCCCTTTGGCATGTCGGCTAGATGCTTCGCATTTTGCTCAATCATCGTATACATACTGCGGAGTTGTTCCGCCCACATGCGGGCATCTTCTAGCATCTGGGCGTACTTCTTTACCTCATTGGCTTGATGCCAGACAAATTCCAGCATCCGTTGTGCGTTACTGGCTCCATCATGAAACACCACAGCCTCACTTGTTCCAAGGAACACACTCATCACGCCGACCGCGAGCCACCACTTAGTTCGCCCGATATGCCTGGACAAAATCATCCACCTCCGTGAGTAAGCCAAACGCCACATGCTTGGGCAGGATGGAGCCACGCACGGTCATCTGGGTCCCGGTGTCAATTCGGTCGACACTGACATGCAGCGCCACGACCTCTTTGACAGCAGCGACAAACACATAATGTTCCGGTTCTTCGCGGAGAATCCTCCCACCCATCTTTTGGGCCGCACGGTAGGCGCGTTGATAGGTAGCAGGCACGGATTCATGTGTCACCACCTGTCGCACTTCCCCTGCGCTGTGTTCCGACAGCATCATGGTGCATCCGGCGAGCAGCAGGCTCAGGAAGAAGATGGCCACGATGATCAGTTCACCGAGAATGACGATATCCCAGGCATGCTTGTGCCAGCATGTTTTCATACGTCCTCCTTTAAGGTATCCGCATAGGTGTGGAGTCCTTTGGCATGCAGCCACTCGCGGGCAAACTGCACACCATTCCCTGTATACAGGGTGTCCATCAAAGCGAGATCAGGCTTTTGACTCGCGCCCGCAAACGCCAGGGCGACTGGCCCAAGGTGTAATTCAAAGGCACGGCACCCCTGCCGGCTCTGGACGTAGTAATCCCGCTTCGGGGTGAGATGCGCAATAATGTCACGTTCCCTGGCATTCACCCCCCACCCGTCGTAGATCGCAGCGGTCTGGGGCTCCAGGGCATGAAAATTCGGCAACAGAATGCGCGTCATGCAGGAGTCGCTCATAATTGCTGCCAGGTCACTCCGTGCGACATCCGCAATGCTCTGGGTCGCAAAGAGTACTGCCCCATTCTTCTTGCGGATTCCACGGATGTAGTCATCAATCCCCCGCTCAAAGACCTTGTGCAACAGGTAGAGATGCCCCTCATCAAAGACAAACAGGGCCGGAGCGCCGGTCAGGCGCTCTGTGAGTGTATGGAGCAACGGACGAATCACGTCCGCCATCACCTCTGGGGTCTTGAGCAGGTCCTCCATTTCAAAGCACTGCCACCGTTCCTTGGGTGGCGTCCAGGGGGTTCCCCAGAGCTTCGTATCCGCATCGTCCAGTTTCCCTCCCAGGCCCATGGTGCGTTCGAGTTCGGCGCTGATGTCATACCAGTGCCCACCCACTGCATAGGTCGTACACCGTAACGACTGCCCCGTATCGAAAATCTTCACCTCCGCGCCTGGGTATTGCAGCCAGGCCATCGCCATGGTGGCAAGTGCGGTGCTCTTGCCACTATTATGTGTGACCGTAAAATCTCCTAGTAGATACAAATGGTCGCTCTCACAGGTAAAACCATAATACTCTCCCATACCAACGGGATGGACGGTAAAGCCTGTCATGAGAACAGACTTCTTCTGTCGCCTCGGCGCCGCCTGTTTCCGTTTAACACGACAGGGAATGATTTCTGCATTCCCAGAGATACTGACGCGGTAGTAGGTTCCACCACCTCCTGTTTGGCAGTATTTCTCACATGGTGTGAGGTACGCGGCGAGCCCAAGGCTTCGCGCAACAAAACAGACATCTTCCGCAAGTCTTAACGACTGGCTTATATAGTCGTAACTGTTTCGTGACAATGATCCGTCCGTGTCGAGAAGCCCCGCTAGGAGGTTGAGCCTGTCGGCCCGTGATCCCGTTTTGTACTGCTGCGGGATAAATTTTGTTGCGCTGATACACCCGCGCAACTGGAGCTGTTCAAGTATGACTGTGACAGGATTACGACTCATCTTGGGGCGTCGGATTCCCATGGGATGGGTGATCCGATAGTGCGGACATCCACTACTATTGCTATATACCTCTCCTACCCTATATCCACACACTGCCGCATACGAGACGACGGCTTCATAAATCTCAGGATCTGGGTTAGCAATGACTGGCGTACTCTGAAGATCGCCATCGCCTAAAAGTACCCCAAGCAGATATGGGGGAAGCGGCAGTGCTGCGCCGTGGGGAAAATCCACTCCTGTTCTGTACAGTTTATGAAGCCCCTTGAAGGTCTCACTCCGCTGGAGCCACTCCCGTACTGAGATATTCATGATCGTTCCGTCGAATCGTGAACCATCATTGGTACGACGCAATGACAGTACATGGTCAAGGTTGACAATAAAGGGAGCGCCTTTTGTTGGACGGATTTCTACCATCATTGCGCGGCCACGATGGAGTGACTCTACTAACCGTGGCCGCGCATCTGGACCCATCACACACTCCCCAACCTGAATATCTTCGACGGCCTTCTTTTCCCCATCTGCCATAAGAATTGCTGTTCCCGTGGCATGGCACCCCACCGGACCCGCGATATATGCCATCCCGACATCCCCATCGTAGGTGTCGAGATTGAAGGGGGTCTGCCCGCGACCTACCGTGCGTAACAAGGGGGGGCCATTGAGATGCGTATTCCAGGGAACCCCTGCCGTGGGGCAGGTCGCTGGAATCAAATGGCTAACGTTCTGGGAATGGAGCAAGGGTTTCCGCACATTGGCGACCATATTGCCTGGGAGACTGCCCACCCAGGCATCCATCGTGTTCAATCCTTCGACCTTGGCAACAAACTCGGCATTGTTGAGGGTGGTTTCGACCAGGGTTGCCTTCTCGGTCGCCTCCTGGAACGTCTCTCCCCACACCACAACCGTTTGCGTCAGATACCCATAACTGACGGTGCCATGTTGGACCTCGGCCTGTGCCTCGCTCGCTTCCTGCTCCCAATCCAGCGCGGCCTGCTCCATGAGTGGACTTTCTTCGCCCGTGGTGCGTTCCTTGAGGACCGCTGTGACACTTTTACGTTGACCGTAGTGTGCCTTGCGATACCTGCGCAACTCGCTGGTTGCCTTGGTGCGGTCGAGTGGCACATACCGCGTGGTTGCCCGATACTCCATAGGGAGCTGCGCCAGGCTCTCTAACATGCCCGGTTGGGTTGCAGAGGGATATGCCTTTACCCCAACACACCGCACCCATTGGTCTCCTATCCTTGGCCACCGTATGACGCTCCCTGGTACCCATGTACGCCTGAGATCCGCCTCATAGGTCAGATAGGTGTCCAAATAGGCGGCAGGATCAGGCACGGCCACCTGGTGCGGGGTCGGGCTGACGGTATTATGGAGGTACGTCAGGAGATCGGTATCACTGAGGCGCGTCACGTTCGCACAACAGTCCTGCAGGAGCCCAGCGAGCCGCGCCACTTCCTCCTCAAAATACCGATACTGTCCCTCTGCCTGATCCTCCTCGGGGAGATTGGTATACATCAGGGTTTTCCACCTGGCCTGCTGTGTCCGGGGGCCACGGTAGACCAGACTAAGTACGGTGTCTGTGTCGTAGAGATTGCCAGGGGCAAGAAAGAAGGTACGCCGTTCCTGATCCACCAGCCGACTCACTGGGTCGGGCCAGGTGAGATCCGGGTACGTCTGGACCATGTGCCGCCTGGCATCGGTCATCACGCCCCAACCTCCGGTGAGACGGCGAAACACGGCGTTGAGCTTTCGTGCCTGAAGGACCAGCGCACTATCCAGGCTGCTGTAGAGATCCTGCCCGCGTATGCGGAGACAGGCCATCAGGCTATTATCTTTCTGATGGATGATCGTCGAAGTCGGCATCGTGTCCCAGAAGACCAGTTCCCCCACCCGCACCGGCTCGCGGGCATAGTCTCGAATCCACATCTGCCCTTACCCCTCATAGTGTTGATGATAGGTCAAGTACCGCTTTAGCATATCCCACCACTGCACTTCCCATTGGGTTGCGGTGACACAGATCAGATAAACGAGCCCTCCCAGGAAGAGACTCCTCCACCAGAGGAGGCTCCCACACACCGTGCCCATCACAATCCCTGCACACACCCCCTGTGGAATCCCACCCATCAGGAGCGACCGGGGTTCGGCCATTGCCTGGCGCACGGGACTCATCCATCCCTTGATAGGCTCATCATGCTCCACGATGCATCTTCCTCCATGTCCACATCCCTGCCCCAATGGTTATGCCATAATACAAGAGGTCCCCAAGGAGGAACCCCGCTAGCGCCGGCGTGTGCGCCATCGCCTGAAGCGGCATGCCTACCGCAAACCCCACAATGCCTGCTCCGATGATTTTACTGCCGCCAATGAATCCCCCTCCGATGGCCAGATTGGTGAGCCAATGGCCCAGGTCTTCGCGTTGCCCCCAGGCAACTTGAATCCCACGATAGGCGATGGCTGCAACAATGAGTCCACCTGCCACTGCAAGGACCATCTGTACAATAAAGGTCATCGCGGGTTCAATCCCTGTCCCACCACCTGTGCTTGCTATGACGATATCCCACATGATGCACTCCTTGCCCTCCACAGGGCGTGATCTTTGTAATACGCTTTCTGGACGAGTAGTTTATGTCGCCCAACGATCACCAGTTGATACCGTTCGTGCAGATTCATCAGCGCCGTCTCCGAGAGCAAGGGCTCCCACACCCGCTCTCGGCTGGTTTTCCCTCCGTAGTGGCGCACCTGCGTTACTTGATGCTTGCCGACCCGGTCACTAAACAGTTTTGCCACCTTCGCGTCCCCTATGCCGAACACAATGTTAATCTTGCACCCGTCGAGAAAGTTATGATGTTGGCCATAGGTGTTCATCAGTTCTTCCATGCTGGGTGTAATGAGCGCCAGCCGGACACCGGAACCGGCAAAATAGTTCAGTCCTTCGGTGAGGATGTTTAACCGTTTGAGCCCGGGCACTTCGTCAATCATGCCGAGCATCGGATGGGTCCACCCCTCCTGTTTCGACACACAGTATTCGAGGAGTTGCCGCAGCAACAGGCGACTGATCACCCGCAACCGTTCCTGGTCGCCAAAGGGGATGCTCAGATACAGGCTCATGGGTCGCGCCCGCTCGCGCAGGTCCCGCAAGGTAAAGTCACTCTGGTCGGTCATCCGTGCCACCAGGGGATCGGTGTAGAGCCGCAGCGTCCTGGTGGTTGTGGTAAAAATACCACTGCTCTCATCCCTTCCGGTGGTTCCCAGGACAATGGATGCCGACCGTTGGATACCCGCATGGGGATAGGTCCGCATCTGGTCAAAAATCTTGCGAAAACCATACTGCATGATAAGCGCATCCAAGGCGGCAGGGGTCCGCGCCCGCTGCGTGTACAAGCCGTAGAGGATGAGCCCGCTGAGGGCCTCATTGGCGAGTTCCAAAAAGTGCTGACTCGCACCACTCCGCTTCTCCCGTCCATCCCCTTCTGGTTCGTTATGCATCTGACTCACAAGTTGAACATCTCGCATCTCTTGCTCTGTTTTGAGACGGATGGCATCCAGCGGGTTGTAGTGGCCCGAACAGGAGGATGTTGGGGCCAACCGCACCACTTTGGAGAACGTCTGTCGCCAGGGTGCGGTGGCCGCGTACACTTCCTCTTTGGGATCATGGGCAATCACGCTACCTTCCCAACTGAGGAGTGTGGGATACGCAAAACAGGTCGTCTTCCCTGATTGTGTTGTAGCAACCACCAGGGCATGCTCTTTCCGGTTACTGAAGAGGACGCGGCCTCCGCGTTTCCCGAGCACAATACCATTTCGACTGAGCATGCCACTTCGCCAGCAGTCCCACCGCGTGGCCCACCGCGCCTGTTTCCGTGGGATATAACCAGGCATTAGAACTTCCCTTTCTGCGTAGTAACGGATGCGGCCGGCCTGGTGAACCCAGCGGGGAGCGCCCAGGTTGGTACCCACCGTGCCGTTGCCCAGCAGAGCAAGTACCCCGCCAGCACCCACACCCCTATCCGCAGGAGGGTGCGACACCACGGGAGCGGAGGGAGGGTGCACGGCGTAGTCTGTAATCGCACCAGGGCATCCTCAATCTCCCCCAGCCTGTGGGTGATGCCTGCTATGTCTGGGACCTCGCGCTGCTCCAGGTGAATGAGGATCTCACGTTGTTCGGCCTGGGCGGCGAGGAGCAACCCAAGCGGTTCGGTAATCAAACTAAGGTCGGAACCCTGGGCCATCCATTTCCTCCTGCATATTGTCTCCTGGTTGCACATCCTGCTCGGTGGGAGTCAGGTCGACGTTTCCCACAAGTCTGGCTTTCAATTCCTCATAGCGTTTCTCCCAGACAAACCGCTGCTGGGTGTCTTCTGTAGAAGATGGTACGTGCGTATACTGCTCATGGCGTGAGGCTAACGGCTTGCTCATACTGTTCCTTTTCATAGAGTTTCATGCGGAGCCCTGTCCCAAGGGCGTCTGCATCACGTTTCAGGCCTGGAATGTGTGTCCAGATCGGTTCTTGTCGTGCCCCTCCTTCCCATTGGTGTTGCATCTCACGGCGCGCATGGTTGCGTGACTGCTCAAGAAAGGCGGCAGGTGGTGTGGTCTGCACGTCGGCGATCCCTACCCGCTGCTTCCGTATTTCCCACGCCTCCGCTGCCTGCCGTTGTTCGGCCTGCGGATCACGCTGTGCCTGAATGGTCAGTCGGTGCCTGGTGCTGACATGCTTTGGTTCTGTGGGACCACGAAACCCCCGTGCATAGAGACTATCCGGGTGGAGGCGCTCCGCATGCCCCTCCCGCTCCAGGCTATAGTTCACCCAATCACACCAGGCAGCGCGGATTTCATATGCTGTACTCCGCTGACAAAACCAGGCGTCTTTCTGGGCACCACCCCGATCAGGATAGGCCGCATTCCAGCGCATGAAGTGCTGGTCGGCACTCCGGTCAATCCCATCGAGGAGACGCTCATGGAAGAGGACATGAAAATGTGGTTGATGCTCCCCCCGCGCATTCACCGGATCATGCATGACCCAGAGATACGGTAGGTTCGCTAAGTGGGTGGCGAGAAAGTCTCTCGCCAGGGCAATCTGCGCCTCCTGGTCCAATTCCCTTGGGAGCGCCATCATCCAGGACCGCGCCCACCGTCCATTCACGCGCTCCAGGCGTTGCGCCGTGGCAAAGAACCGGCCCGCATCATCCTTCGCCCACCAGGGCATATTGCATACCTCCTGATGGACGAGATCATCATGCCAGCCCGTTGCCTGGGACACCCCAAGCATCTGCGCCAGGGATGGCTCTGGTGCCTCTGCCCCCGACCGGGTGTAGTAGGCTACCACTTCCCGCGCTGCGGTGGTCCTTCCCACGTTGTAACTGCGCATGACACACACCGTAATTGCCATACCGATTCGATGCGCTCCTTCGAGAAACCTGATAACGCGCCTTCTCCTCCTCGTGACCCTACGAGTCACTGACGGCTGACGTCTTAGTGGCCTCTTGGCCCTGGCCTAATGCTGCCTGGAGGATGGCCCGGAGGGTGTCGGCATCCAGGGCCGCACCTCCGACATCCACGACTACTTTCCCGAGGGCGAGGTACTGGCCCATTTGGGCCTCCCGCAGGGCGTTTCGGGCATCGCGTTCTTTGCGTAACCATTTGGCTTTCGCCTCTTTGGCGGCAGCGAGCAGAGCATCAGGGGTGTGGAGTTTGCGAACGGGCATATGAGGGCTCCTTGAGCACAAGTGACGCATCGTGTGTCCCAGGGGGTGGTAGTTCCCTGGGACGGGAACGCAAGGTCAGGGGAGCTGACCCAGACAGGTTCACTCTAAAAGGGGCACGTGCGCGCCACCTTGCAGGTGAGAAAGAACAGATGTCACCGACTCCCCTGAGCCAGGCAGCAGCGTAAGCTGTCTAGCAGCTTCCTGGAGGGCGCGCCTGGTCTTCGCGCCATTGGCTGCATGCTGTTTGGCATCATAGGTCAGGTGACAACGCTGGCAGAAGGCGCGGAGGCATGCCAGCTTGTCGCAGGTACTGTCCTGACAGAGATGCGCAATCGTCAGCACGCACCGCACGACCTTCCAGGCATCAACTTGGGGATGCCTGGGCGCGTCCGCTTCGTGCCACCAGAGGGCAGGGGTGACGGGATCGCGTACAATGCGGGCATGATTGGGGATGTCGCAGCGGTGGCCAGGGATGCCCCAGACCGCATGATCACTGCCACACTCCCCCGTACATTGGCATCGATGATCTGCCAGACGTAAGACCTCTATACGCAGCGCCGGCCAGTTGGCCGGATAATCGGCTTTGGTGAGTGACCCGCTCATGCCTGTACTCCTGACTGCTTCCGACGTCCAGAGCGACCGGCGCGGGTGTCGGCCAGGCCGGGAATCCCCTGGGCCACAAACCGCCGCACCCATTTATAGACAAACCTGCGACTGATCCCGACGCGCTCGGCCACTTGCCGCAGCGGCATCCCCGAGGCAACGAGGAGAATAATCCGTCCCCGCCGCACTTCCCCTGTAGGACGCAGGAAGGCACGTTGCCAGCCTTCGAGGGTGGCCCGTTCGGCGGGCGTCAGCATAATGACAATCTGTGTGTGGCGTCCCTGGCTCATGGCGCACCTCGCTGGGCCGCAAGGAGAGGGCCAATCTGGGCAGGGCGATACGTCCCTTTCACCCACTTGCCATCGGGGCGACGGGTCCCCTCGCGTTTCGACATGTTGGCACGGTGGACTTCCGCAAAGACCGGGGCCAGGTTAATCCCATAGGTGACAGCGGTGCCGTACACAACATACAGCACATCTGCCAATTCCTGTGCGATCCCTGTCAGGTCCCCGACAGAGAGCGCCTCTTCCAGTTCGCCACATTCCTCCTGCACGAGCGCAATGCGCAAATCGCGGTCGTCACTCGTTGCCACCATGGGCCACGGCTGTACCGTCTGCCCACACATTTGATGGAAGGCCATCACCATCTGTTGTTCAGGACTCATACCGTGCCTTTCTGTGCATACACATGGAGGATGCCATGCACCTCACCGTAGAGGGCATAGCCTTTCTGCCAGACCGTCCACTGCGCCAGGAGAGGTTCGACATGTGCAGTGGGCCTCGGTAGGCCGGCACAGGGGTACCGTAGCGCCATGCCCGCCGCCGCATAGCCTGCCGCGCCACGCACATTCCAGCTCCCACCAGCAGCATCTACGCCCACACCTCTCACCGCCACCCACGCCGCCGTTCTCGCTGCACACACCGCCGCTGCGCACATGGCCTCCCTGCCCGCACCCTCGACCGACGCCCACGCCTTCCTCCAGGTCGTCCCAGGCGACCCCGCTGCCGCGCCCGACGCCGCCCATGCCTCCCTCCATGTCGCACGGCGCGTGAGATGCCAGGTAGGGTCTGGATCACCATCGGGCTGCAACCAGCGGATCTGCGGGATGGTGGGGAGGAACGCACACAGCCCGGTATAGTCCCAGCCGAAGAACGTATCCAGATCGGTGATTTCTGCCACAACACGGATGGCCCGCGCCTTACTCTTCGTGGCGTCGATGCGCACGAGCCCTACAACGGGCTCCACCAGGTACGCACTACAGGGGAAGCTCGCGCCTACGTTGCAGGCGTTCGGGCGCTGCGTCACGTGAATGCCACCTCCACAGGAGTGCGCTCGGGTGTAATCGGGACAGGTCACGACGCTACCCAGCGCGTCCCGGTAATTGATGGTATACCCGGTGAAAAAATCCCAGCCGTCGGGCCGGGCAAGGTGAAACCATGGGTCAGGACTCATGCCGATCCTTTCGTGGCAGGGGGGCCTCCCGCTGCCCTAACTCATCGAGTGCCCACGCCTCAACCTGGCGCGTCAGCAAGACCCGCAGTTGCTGACTCGCCGTGCGCTGCCGCTTGAGACAGCCGGCGCGAAATGCGGCCCATAATTCCGTGGGGACATACCCCGTTGCGCGTGTCTGGTGTGTTGCCATTGCGGTCCTCTCGTCTGAGTGACACCATGACACTATTTTACACAGAAACATAGAAGAAAGACAAGGAAATTCTTCTTGAAGTGGTGTCACTTTTCCTCTATACTTGTGGACAGAAAGGAGGTGTCATGGGTACACAGATGTTGCTGAGTTCCTCCCCGCTGGCGCTGGGGCTTCCCGACGCCGACATCACCTATCATCCTGCCTGGCTCGACCATGCGGAGGCTGCGTCCCTGCTGGCCACTCTTCTGGCAACCACGCCCTGGTCGCAGCGCACCCTGCGGGTGGCGGGATTGACCATGCCCTTGCCGCGCCTGACGGCCTGGGTTGGCGACCCTGGGGCAGTCTATGCGTACAGTGGCATCCGTGAAGTCCCGCTGCCCTGGACGCCGATGCTGGCCGATCTACGGCACCGCTGCGGCACCGCGTGCGGCACTCCCTTTAACAGCGTCCTGCTCAACTACTACCGCGACGGCAGGGACCAGGTGGGTTGGCATGCGGATGACGAGCTGGAACTTGGTCCTGCCCCGGTCATTGCCAGTGTGAGTCTGGGTGCCCCACGGGTCTTTGCCTTGAAGCCGCGCGGGCTGGCATCTGCTCGCCCTGTCCGGCTGTCCCTGCTGCCGGGGAGCCTGCTCGTGATGCGCGGCACCACGCAGACGCACTGGCTGCATAGTCTGCCCGCAGACCGCACCTGTCAGGCACCACGCATCAACCTGACCTTTCGGTGGATATCCCCCATGGAGGCCCCATGCCCACAGACACCCCGATCACGAGCATGACCGACACCGAACTGTGTACCGCCCTCGCGCTAGCGCAGGGCTATACCCACGTCGGCCCCTTCCATGGACAGGACCTCTGGCATCCTCCACGGAACCGCACGCAGGTGGGGCCCCTCCCCCGACCGACCGACGACTGGACCGTGTGTATGACGCTCGCGTTGCAGTGGCTCTACGACGGTGTTGACGCTGCCGCACTGCGCCGGGCACTGTGTGAACTCGTCCTGGCGGCGATGCAGAAGCAGGAGGCATGATGCGCGGAGCCCCAGGCACACCCAAACCCAGACGCCTCCTGACCCTCGATGGTGTCACCCACCCCTTAGCGACCTGGGCCAGGCTGGTCGGGATGGCCCCGTCCACGATAGCCTGGCGACTGAACCATGGGCAGACGGTCGAGGAGGCATTGCAGCCGGTGCGATCAGGCTTTGTGCGAGCAGTGGAAGCCTATCTAGACGCGCAGCAGCAGGAACAGAAGGAGGACACCCGATGAGCGACCCCACCCCAGGCCAGGTAGCGTATGACGCCTACCAGCACGCCTACGCGATCACGTATGCGCAGTGGCACCAGCGTTCCCCTGGCGACGACCATTACGGGGACGTCAACGCCTATGCCTGGCACCGTCAGGTCCCAGGCGTGCAGGCAGCCTGGGAAGCCGCAGCGCGAGCAGTGGAAGCCTCTCTGGCACGGGAGGAGGCCGTGCGTGGACGGTAACAAGGGAAAGGTGTATACTCCTTGTGCGGCTTACTTGGAGGCGACGGTCTCTGAGGACAGCGTGACTTGGCACGTTGCCGTACTCCTTCAGCCAAGACGACCATCCCTCGCCTGACCAAGGAGCGAGACTACATGATTCGTATCAATCTGCAAGATCCCGACGAATGCGCCAAGATAGTCGCACAGCACCGCAGAGAACGTCGCTTAGCATATGGGGCGGCCTGGCGTGCCGCGTATCCCACCGCGTTTGTGGACTATTACGCAGCGCACAAAGACGAACGCCATGCGTACTGCCAGCAGTGGCGTGCCGAGAATGTCGCACACGTGAAAGCGTATATGGACGCCTGGCATGCCGCCCATACCGAGCACAGTGCGGCGTATGCGAAGTCCTATTGGGCACTCCACGCTGAACGCAAGATTGCCCTGGCGCGTGCGTATATGCCCGGGTATTACCGTGCAAACAAAGCCGCCTTCATTGCACGCAATGAAATTCGCCGCGCCCGGATCAACAACGCGCCCAAGATTGACCTCACGCCTCGGCAGTGGCGCATGATTCAAGCAGCCTACCATTATCGGTGTGCCTACTGTCATCGGAAGCCTCGACGCCTCACGAAAGACCACGTTGTGCCAATTTCCAAGGGCGGTGGCCATACAGCCTCAAACATCGTCCCGGCCTGTCGATCTTGCAACGCGAAGAAACACCGCAATCCTCCTCCATGCGCTACTCAGATTGTGTTGCCGCTCCTTTAACCGCCGCTCAGTAACATAGCGCGAGCCCCAGCTATTGCATCAACAATGTCGTCTTCGTTATGCGTCGTGAGCACCGTAAAGTTCGAGATCTGATACCAGGCACGGGTCGGCAAGGTGCTAGCAAGCTGGAGCCAGTGATTATGGAGGGGAGATTGCAGGGTCCTAATCCGCACGGTTTTGTTATTGCGGGCTCCACTATGACGCACGGGCACAATCGTTGGGGCATAGGTCCCACGGAGCGCAAACTTTTGATAGAGCGTATCGACCAGGTTCGCCTGGTAGCCATTACTCTCAATCCCGAGTTTGGGGACCAACCAGCGCACGCACAGATCGACCACCCCATTGAGTTGCGCATCCTGACTATCGAGCTGGCTCATATACGCATCGAGGACATATTGATAGCCGTTCTTATCCTGCGCGACAATGGGACACGCGGCCCAATCCGCCGTCTCCCGTTGGGTGCCTGGCGTAGGATCGTAAAACCCCAGGAAGGCATCCATGTCGGCATAGCGCACGAGCCGGCCGTCCTGGCGCAGGACCCCCTCGGGTTCCATCGTAAACGTCGCAATTTCGTTGAGGTCAAAGAGATAGGATTCATCCTGGGTGGGGTTGTTCATTTCCTCGGACCAAAAAGCCTCCTCACTCTCCGTGATCCGGCTCAGCATCAAATCGTAGTAGCTCTTGCGTTCTGGCCAGAGCACCTGCACGTTCGCCATCATGACCGCTTCATGCGTCGTGTAATACGCTTGCGCATCCGTCAGGCGGCTGGGATTGTCCAGGTTCAGGATGATCTGTCTCCACGCGGCCCAATGCGCCCACGCCTCCGGGGTGTCCGCAAAGTGCTGCACGGACTGATAGATGTGCGCCTGATAGCCAGGGTTGGTGAGCAGGCTCGCCAGGAGGGATTCTGGGTGCAGCACCGTGCCAATCGCATCGATGTTGGTCTGCTTATCGCCCAGCTTCGCCACATCGGCGTTCCACCAATCGAGGAAGCGTTGCCGGCGCAGTGGCGTCAGGACCGTCTCCCGGTCCTCCGCATCATCCGGGATAATCTTCGACGGGCGCTTATTGTCGCGCAAGAGCCCACGAACGGCGGTCTTCGGGGTAAACGCCCGGTAGATACAGCCGCAGGCGAGTTGAAAATCGTTTTGCCTCCAGGTGGAGGTTTGCTGCGGCCCAAAGACCTCAATCAGCCGCAGATTCTGGTCAAAGACATCCCGAATATCCTTTGTCTTATCCCGCGCCATATCGCGGGTCGCACTACAGATCAGAATATACGATTCATAGCCGTAGAGGCCTTCCCAGATAAGTTGCGCCTTCCCCTTCGTACTCGTCTTGGCGCTGCCGCGTGGCGCGGCGGTCACATCGCGCACCCCCCGCAGCCCCTCCCGGGCCATCGTATTCGCCCGGTCGAAAAACGCCGCATGCATGGTCGTAAACGGTGCGGTGCACATATCAGGAAAGAACGCGAGGATAAACGCCTTCAGATCATAGCGGCACTGCTCGCGCAGGTCGTCGGCCCATGCCTCCTGGCAACCCCCCGGCCAGCGGTTGGGGGTCTCCAGGCCGGCGATGTGTTTGCCCTCCAGGAAGGCGTCCATAAACGTGATGAGACTGGTCATGATCGGTGGTTCGGCAGTCGGCATGCGTGTGCTTTCCAGGTCAGCTCTGCCCTGTTCCCCTGCCACAGAGCATAGCAAACACCCAGGACTGGTCGCTAGGGGTTTGGCAGGAGTGATGGGCAAACCGCAAGCATGTGCAACGGTTTTGTGCTACACTTCTGGTGTCTGTCTGTGCCCTTACGCCCTGGAGGATCTCCCATGACGCTGCACCGTACCCTTGGCATTCGCCACCTCCGCTACCTCTGGCACCGGCTGCGCCTGTCGTATCACCTGTTCCTCTATGGTGGCCCTGGCTATGTCCTCTATCCTTCCCCAGAAGACCTGGCCCACCTCGACCACATCTGGAAAGGCCACGCCTGATGACTGACGCCGAACTGCACGCCCAGGCCTAGGTGACTGTATCCAGAGTATCCTCACCGGCATCGCTTACATCGTCACCGGCAACTACGGCACCCATGTCACTGCCGTCCGTACCGTCGATGTCACCCACGCCAACGAATGGCTGCTCCTTCCCGCTCCAGCATGGGCGCACGGTCCCGCTCCAGCCCTCAATAGGTAGGTCTATATTTTTCCAGGAGTCCCACCCCTCACATGCCAAAGGGTGAGAGCCCTCCCACAGGATCAGCCACGCCGCATGGGGAGCGGTATATATTATGGGAAGGGGTGGTACATATTCTTAGCCATAGAGCCTCGGCCAATGGGGAGAGGGATATATTTTTTATGATGCCGGTACCATATTCGTCGCTCTAAGCCTCGCCCTGATGGGGAGAGGTAGATCTGAGCTGGATGCGGGGTACATATTCATAGGCACAAGGCCAATCCTGATGGGTAGGGCCAGATCTGAACTGGAGGAACCATCCAGGCATACGTCTACCGTTTTGGTTATTCGCCTGCGTTTGGTTTGTCGCCGGCCCCCGCGCATGGTTGCAACCGCCTACCCTACGCCCTACACCATGCCATGCCTACCCTACGCCCTACCCACCATACCCTGCCTATCCCCTACCGTATAGCCGGCGCACACTGCCGGCCAGTGGAAGCCATGCCTCGAGGACATATTCCTTCCCATATGCCATAGAATACGCTCCATACGGGTACAGTAGGCCGGTTAGTCGTCTCTACGTGGTTACAGGAGGGAATGACATAGGCCCATCGCAGCCATACAAGTGATATTGTGACCATATGTCCTGCCTCTTTTCTGCCTCTACCCTACGAACAATGGCCTGTTTTGAGGCAAAACCTGCCTGAAAGTGGGGGTGCCGGCGCGTAAAACATGGTCTTCCAGGCCGTTTTATCACAAAGGGTACATAGGCTTCCTGGGATTCGCCTAGACGCATGAATCGCATTTCGCCGCATAGGTACGCCGGCTTGTACAACAGGCGATTTTTGCTGTTACTGTTACTCTTTAGTGGTGTCGGCAGGGGCAACAGGGGTATGTTCGGCATCGTAAGCCGGCGAGGTGGCGTGTAGCTCCACAAATTCCGCCTCTATCGCCCGGATGCGCCATTGGAAATCGCTCAGGAAGGGTCGAATACTCTCCGGTGGGAGCATGGCGGTCGCCGCTTCCCACAAGGCATGCAGAAACTGTCCCCAGCGGAGCGTCACTTGCTCGCTATTCCAGTAGCGCTGTAGGTCCATCAGCCGCTTATGCTCTTGGGTGCGGAGGTGTAAGAGCATCTCATGACAGGCCTTGATCTCGCGCCATAGGCCATAGTCAAGCTGTGCCTGGGCTATCCCCTTACTGCCTTGGACGATGGCATGGCTAAAGGCCGTATACGCGGTTCGCATGCCGGCGAGGTCGCGTTGTTGCTGGGCGGTATCCAGGTCAGCCTTGGCCTGGGTGATCTGCTCCCAGGCATGAGCCACGGTCTCCCAGGTGGCGCCGGCGTCGTGGGGAGTCAGGCGCTTGAGGAGTTCTTGCTCTCGGGCCGTCCAGGCGGAGATCTCGTGTAACAGGCTGAGGCGGTCGGGGTCTTTCTGGGCTTTCCGGTAGTCGGCAGCAAGCTTAACGGGGATATACTTACTATGCTGGCCTGGGAGGTGGGTGGAGCCTGGTTTCAGCTTGCCGTAGCTTGGACTGGCAATGCCTCGAAGGATCTTGCCTCCGTGCATTTTACAGTAGTCTCGGCCTGTGATAGCGGGTTGTTGGCAGGGGTTCCCGGTTTTTGTCTTTCCCTGGCAACGTCGGGCGTGGCGAAACGGCATTAGGTGAAACCTCTCTGAGGGTGCCTATGCATTAGGATAGCAGCATTGCATGGGCGTAGCAAGGGAAGGTTATCCTTCTGGTACAGGATACGACACAGGATAGGGGCGGTGACAGGTTGGGCAGTGGCTGTGTGGGGGTGGGGATGAGAGGTGATCGGGCATCAGGGACAGCAGAAAAGCGGTCAGGGTGGCGTTGGTCTGAAGTGGGACAGTATCGGTTAACAGATCCGCCAGGAGGGAGGCATCAGGGACGGCCTGAGTGGTCAGGGTATCCAGGGTAGCAAGGGCGGTGGCTTCCTCGGTGGGGGAAAGATCGACCGTCAGGGCGGGGAGGTGGGGCTGGCTATGGCGCAGGGCGAGCAGGACCCGGCAATGGCCATCAAGGAGCGTCACAACATGCCGGTCCATGGGTGGCCACAAGGGGGAGGTGCGCAGGTTCAGGGTGATCGGCGCAAGCAGGCCGACAGTATCCAGGACAGCAGTGAGGGCAAGCTGTTGCGCGGTCGGGTGGATGCGCCAATTGCGCTCATTGGGCACTAGATCGGCAACGTCCACCAGACTATACCCAACAATCCGAGTGCGCCAATGATCGGGAGTGTGTGAAAGCGTATCCATACAGAGAGTCTACCATAACAGATGGAGAATACAGACGAAACAGGGGGAAGAAAAAAAGTGAAGACAAGGGAAAATAATCCCTTGACATAGGGTAAGATACCCAGTATTATTATGTTCATCTACTGGCGGTCAGCCAGACGGCGGTTAGAGACAAAGGATAGGAAAAGCCCAAAGAGGTTTCTGAGTACCACAGGCGATCAGTACAGGGTGTAAGGCCTGGCGGGAGGGAGAAATCAAGCTGAGTACAGCATAGATCATGAGAGTGCAACAGAGTCGGAGGATAGACACCTATCCTCCTAATGTGGCAAGGCTACATGGCAAGCAAGCCTACTCTCACAGGGAAGGAAACAGGACCATGGCACGAAAACGAAAAATGACAGACAAAATGCTCCAGCAGAAAGTGTCTTTTATCGAACGTACCGCAGCAGCCTACAGACAGCAAGCCGAGCGAGACGGTATCCGCGTAGTGTCGCAGGACGAATGGGCCGCAAGAGTACGGGCACGCATACATGCGACAGAAGAAGGGAAACAAGCATGAGCGACAGATATCTCTATGGGGCCTGGGTCGCGTATCGACCGGCAGGGCAGGTGTATGACAGCGCGGTCGGTCTCGGCGCAGCGACGTTCTTGAAACTCCAGCATGACGTCTGTAAAGCAGTGGCATTCTACAGTGCACAACACACAGTCACGAGAGTTGAGTGTGTCAAGGTGTGTGAGGCGTGCGAGTCGGGCAAAGTGAAAAGGTGTAAAGCACCAAAGAGGCATGCCAACGGGTACCATGGTGATCGGTGTTACAAGGTCTGCCCAACGTGCAAAGGGAAGTACCAGACCATCCTTGATCAAGTCACAGGGGAGGCAGTATGAGCAGGTCAAGCAAACATGTGCCGGTGATCGGGCATTGTCGCGGGTCAGAGAAACACGATAAGCAACGCTGGCATAGAGCCTATCGGCGTGTCAATCGACAGCGGCTCCATTGTGGGGTCGAGCTACGGCCTATCAGAGTAGTCGTCAATATTTACACTATGGCGAAGGATGGTAAGGCGCGGTTCAATCCAGCGACCTATCCACAGGGTATGCGGAAATAAGCGCTCAGTGTGCGAGGAGGCTACGAGTAGCCTCCTGCCTGACATAACAGGGGATTGTGTCCATGGTGGGCACGGTTCGGCATAGGCGCAGCATAGGCATAATGGGATACCACAATGGCACACGAAATTGCTTTCGACAGCATGGGACAAGCAGAAGCGGTATTTGGGTATGGCGAATTTCCCTGGTGGCACAGTGACAGTATGCCGGCGCAGGTGTTACAAGGGCCTGTGAGTTTTGATGATATTTTCTCCATAGCCTGGCCATGGCGAGCGGTTCAGGAGCAACTCCAATATGCGGATGGCTCTCTCTCAGCGCAGCATGGGATACGCCGCTCTGATACAGGCGCAGAGTTAGGGGTCCACAGTGGCAATTATGGGAACATCCAGCCGAGGGATCTCTTTGATTTCTGCGCGGCCTTTTTCCAGACGTATCCTGAGATCCCGATTGCTGCCGCCATTGCCATGCAGGGTGGCGCAGTCCTGAACCTCAGTGCACGAACTGGCGCAATTGACGTGCTAGGCAGTGGCGATATTACGAAAACCTATATCAGTTTCCTCAACAGCTACAATGGCCGGTTTAAGGCGACGGTGTACATGTCCAGCGTGCGTGCGGTCTGTATGAATACGACAAGACAGGGGCTGTCCTCAGCCGATTTTAGCATGGACTATCGGCATACCAAAAACATCAAGGCGCGCATTGCCTCTGATACCAAAGACGCCGCACGGCTTATGGCCCAGCAACAGGCCACGGTAGCGAATCTGAAAGCATCGCTCGAAAAGCTCGCACAACGCCGGCTCAAGCCGCAAGGGTATATCAGTATCCTTAATGCGCTCTTTGGCGAGCAAGACACAGGGCGTACCAACAACATTAAAAGCAAGGTAATGGAATTGGTCGACGATAACGACGGCAATAGGTGGCCTGAGTGGAAAAAAACGGCCTATGGGCTGTATCAAGCGGTCACAAACTATGTTGACCATGCCCAACTTGTAAAGCAAACAAATAAAACAAGCAATATGACGGATGATCAAATCCGTTTTGAGCGGGCACAGGTCGGCGATGGTGCGAAGTTAAAGGAAAAGGCCCTCCAAAAAATTCTGGTCATGGCGGACGGGTCGGAATGTTGCGAGGATGCGCCCATTGTGAGTATGGCTCCAAGGAACATCACACCCACATACCAGCCATGGGCTGAAATTGTGGTGGGCTCCACCGAGAGCGCGGTGCCGATGGCTGAGCAGCAGGCAAGCGTGCAACAGACTATTATCACCATCCCAACACAGCCGAGCATACCAGCGGAGCCAACGCAATCGGAGGACAGTGAAGAGGTGTATGACATTGTCGATTTCGAGGTATTAAAGTATGACAATAATATGGACAGCATGCCATCTGTAGCAGTCCAGGAAGTGGTGAACGTCCAGCCGAACATCGCGCCAGTGGCAGTCGTTGACGAGGACAGCATACCAGCGGATCACGCAGCGGTCTATACCACGGCAGTAGACAAGTATGACCTACCATCCAAGGTCAAGGCGTGCATTGTGGAGTCCATCTCTGACGTAGTGGTCGTGCGGCAAGTCACCATACCAGTAGGCGACGTCCAGGCACAGATAGCCGCATATCAAGCGGCGTATCCTGACGGATGCCTAGCAGTCGATCAAGCACAATGGGACAGTATCCAGGCAAATAGGCGCTAAGTGTGCGAGGGAAGGCGAGTAGCCTTCCCTACGTGACAGAACACGGGGCGGTGTACATAGGGTGCATCGTTCGGCATAGGCGCATTACGCCAAGAAAGGAAGCTAGATGCATACCAGAGTCATAGCACATAATGACAAGGGATACCTGGTCAAGTATTACGTTGGCCCATGCCATGTGCAGGCCTATGCGGCATTGGCAGACAAGCGCGGTCTGGTGGTAGAGATGCAAGGCACAGAATATTTGCACATCCGGCAGGATGCGACAGGCAAGGCAAGCGCAGTGTTTAAGGTCCATAACATCATGGCCGGCCATGTAAGCGTCTAGGTGACATGCGGAGCGGCGTATTGAGAGTCGCTCCATACCTCCCTCTCTACCCTAACCACCATAACCTAGAGTCCACCAGGACTTACAAGCGTACTTGTGCGAGGGCGGTACGCTGTCCTCATGAAAGGTCCATCCATGCTCCTTCCTAACATCATTGACACAGGTCTTGACGTGATTCTGAAGCGGCTTGCAGCAGATCTACGGGAACAATATGCCGCTGTCCATTGGGATGAAACCCCCGAACAAACAGAGGCACGGTTGTTTATTCTCCATGGACTCACTGTCATGGCAGATTATGCCTATAAGAAGGAAATCTAATAATGACTCTGATAGAGCATAGGTGTTTACAGAGTATCCTTGACGCCTATATTGACTATAGAGGCTTTGATACCATGCGGCTCTATGACGTACAGGCGTATGAATTTGCATTGTATGCCGCACGCAACTATTACTTCCTTCTCGATTAGGAGGCACCATGGCATCGTTGCATCAGTTTCGGATTGACTACCAGGTTTGGAACAGGTCACAGCATGCGCTCTCGGGCCGGTGGAGTGCGACCGTCCAGGCGCGGTCGTGTTGGGGTGCGCTGCGTACTTGGTGGTGTGTCCAGCGGCAATATAAGTCGCTCGTAAAGGTTGTAGCGGTGCGACCAGTGCATACCCAAGCATGCCACATAGAATTGCCTAGTACATGGGTATATGGGTGCGATCACACGTAAATCAGAGGATGCAATCATGGAAAAGCCTACGGTTATCCTTCCCATTGTCCACATGAACGGGGACACAAAGAAAACGCTCTTGCACAATTTAGAGTCAGCCTATCAAGCGGTCAAGGCGGCGGAGGTAGCACTGGCGGCGTGTGCGCCAAACGGACGGAATTATTATCTGGTCGATGGGCTTTTTCCGCAGGCACTGACACAGTTTCATGAGCGGATGGTACATCTCGCGGCGGTGCGGCAATCGCTTGTCGCAGAGGCGGACGGGATACAGCAGAATTATCCAGATCGACCAGGCCACTAACAGAAAGGGAAGACAATGCGGATCTATGATAAGACGGTGGCAGATATGGCAGGTATGTATAAGTGCTCGGGTTGTGGAACACCAGGCTCCTGCGCGGAGCGGTACATTGTGCTAGAGCTAGCCAATGGAGATGGTACCCTGCGCAAGAGTGATTTTGCCTCTTCCTATTTCCACAACGAGCATTGTGTAGCACAGTGCATTCTCCATGGGGAAGCGTTTCTGAAAGGTCAACCCTAAGTGTGCGAGGGCAGCGCTCTGCTGCCCTACCTGAGACAACAGGGGATTGTATGCATGGTGCAGACGGTTCGGCATAGGGGCAACACAGGAGCATTGTTATGGAGCATACCTGGCACAACAAAGCCCATGAATTGATTTACGCCATGTGTTTAGCGGCATACAAGCGAGCGAACCCAAAACCGCTTCGTAGTAGTACCAAGAAAGCAAAACCGTACTGTGTCCCAGCACTGGCGCAAGAACTGGTCGCATGTCTCAACACGAACAATGAGGAAAAGGCGAAAGCCATTTTTCTGACCTATGATCTGATAGCTGACGCATACAAAAACTAGCACCATACAGAAAGGTCCATACCATGTATACGTTTGATACCTATACAGCAACGGCCCCACAGGACAGCGGTCAATGGGCAACCTCAGATCGGGGCTGGCTCTATGTCGAGGATGCAGACGGCGCAGAACGGGCGCGGGGTTATTATCTCAGCTATCAAGATCTTCCGCACAGGCCGGCGTTTGTGCTCGCTATGGCGTATGACAGCTCGGGCCATGTGGACTATGCAATACACAGTAACTATCGTAACAAGGATTGCGCCAGTGTCAAGGAGGCACGGGCCTGGCTGGTGGAGCAGGTCATCGGCCAATTGGCATTGGTCTAGGGTGCTCAGTGTGCGAGCGCAGCAGAAAGTTGCCCTGCGTGACAGAACACGAGCATGGCAGACCGTCTGCCATGCTGGCATAGGCACTCAACAGTAGTGACAGACATGGCTGACGCAACCTTGCTCAACTTCTATTGGCAACAACGCTTTGTAGCCGATTGTCGCGCTGTAGGGGAACAGGCGCGGCTGGTGCATTCCCTGACGCTTCCCCTTGCCTCATAGCCTGCCTCAAGTCGCCACACCACGGGGTCGCCAGCGGCCTAACACCATATAGGAGGTACATATGTTGAAGTGGACGGTTGAAATTGCGATAGCAGATAACTGGATTGCTGACGGGTTTCGCGTCACGGAAGAGAATATCCATGAAGCGATTATTGGAGAGCTTCTCCAGTATGCCTACGAGGAGGAGGTTGTCGTAAGGGTACTCACAGCCCCGACAGACGAGCAGATCAGTGCGGTTGAAAATACGGAGACAGAGCGCGGAGCCTAACTAGCACACACCAGGGCGTCGCAGGACGCCCTATAAAGGAGCGAGCAATGAACATCCCAAAATCTCTCTTAGCACTTTGTGGTAATGAAAGGTCTCAGGCCAGTATTCAACATGTCTATGTGAATGTCGAGAAGAGGGTAGCAGTGGCTACCGATGGAGCGGCACTTGTGGAATACCCTATTGATCCCGATGAGGGAGAAGTCTCCGGCTATGTGCCTGCGGAGGCTATCCTAGCAGCAGCCAAGCTCCCGAAAGGTTTCCGGGGCAAGTTACTCCACTACAAGGAGACAACGCAGGTTATGGGGAAGACAGGGCTGGTGTCGTTTCCGAACCCGTTCCAAGGGGAAGATCCTCCACCAAAATATCCGCAGTATGAGGCGGTTATACCAGAGAAAGACAGTTTGCCCGTCACGGTGTCCTTCAACGCACAGCTCATGCTCGACCTAGCCAAAACACTTTCAGACAATACCGTCATTGTTCTGAGCCTTAATCCAGAGAACTACACTATGCGTGTAAAGGGGACAGACGGGAACGGGGCCATCGGTGTGATTATGGGGTGTCGTATCTAGCCTTATACAGAGTCAGCCCGGGCGATCTGCCCGGGCCGTAATGTGGCAGTGCTGTGACAAGCCAGCACAAGGCACACAAAGAATACCTCCTATCAGAAAGAACATAGCATGACACAGTACACCGTGCCACAGTTACGCGCAGCACTCGCCTTTGCCAAGGAACACCCCCACAGGAACAATCAAGGCTGTGGATACCGGAGGCTGGCCACGAACCTATACCGGAAATGAGTATCGCGCCTGGTTTCAGGACTGCTTGATGCACAAGATCAATCGCACACTACCAGCGTCACGCGGGAGAAAGGATAACTCCATGTGGTTTATGGAACAATGGCGAGCGAGCCGAGATCTCAACAACCCTCGGCTCATTATTGACTGGCTTCCGGCCAACCTAGCGCGGCGGTTTGCCACACGCTTGCGGCGCTATAGGGACAGCTAAGACGCCACACCCTGGGGACGCCATACATTTACCTCTTGACAAAGGATAATATACCCTGTAATATCTCTGGCAGTTCGGCAACAGCAATTTCCTGAGACTGAAAGGATACGCCATGCAGACGATTCGCGAGTGGATGCTAGCACACATCCAGGACAAAGCGACAGAACGCTCCTGGGCAGATCTGCCTACTGATTTCGAGGTTGATGCTGTCCATGCAATCTATAAGCATATCAAGCCGCATTTTGACAAGCGCGATATACGAGCGCGGATCACCGCAAGTCGGGCGCGGACCTTTCAAGATCTACGGTACGCCATTGAATTAATGCTATACCTCTAACACTGACAGAGCGCGGAGCCTAACCCCACCTACAGAACGGAGTCACGCCCATGGTTACACGCGAGCAAGTCTTAGAGAAAATCGCCTGTCTGGAAGTCAAGGCGCATGCAGCGATTGTGCAACGGGTCACACACCTGCTTAATGCCGGGGCAGCGAACCTGAGCGACTTTGACAACAATTACGCCCTTCCCAAGGTCCTCTACGCGGAGGCGTTGCGCGACCTGTCCGAAAGCTATGCACCTACCAGGCGCGACCTGTGCGACCTGGCGCGCAACCTGCGGAATTTCTAGCGATCACGCTCCACTGGTGGCGTTTGGCACAACTGAGCGCCACAACGGAAAGGATAATGTCGATGATGCTACAGAACGTCAGAGTTGCGTACCATCGCAACGGGGTCTCTGGTATCGGGTTCCACGTTATCACCTTTGTCTGGCATGATACGAACGCTACTCCATCCATCCACCGGCGCATGGTGGCAACTGTGTTCCCCGAGGCAGGCGCTATTGCAGTCTTAGACGTTGACCAGACAGCCGCAGGCAACATTGCATTTGCGAAGGGAAATTCCTGGCGCGGCGATTATTTTGAAAAGGCTATCCGGGAAGAAATTGCCCATTATGAAGGCGAGTAACACACCAAAAGAAAGGACTCACCATGCAACAGACATTTGTATGCACAGACCGCTTCAACCTTGATGATGTCGATATGACGATCCTGAGTGAACGGGCAAGCCGGTTTTGGGTCCAGCACCACGGGCCGGCCGTTGGAGATTACATCGATTTTGCCGATGGTGTCACGCGCCGAATCAGCCATGTGTGGACCTTTGGAGATATCACCGTTCAGACCAGCGACGGCGGTAGTTTTTACCTGGCCAACGGCTCCCTCTCGTATTCTGGCGGGCTCTATCACGGCTGGAACAATGTCATACGACCTGGTATTCCAATAGAGACACTGACACTGACAGGCGAGACGCGAGAGGGCGCTGTCTGGTTCTTTCACCATGACTGGCACACGGCCCATAACGGCGTCTATACCACCATGCGGTTTGCGGTCTATACCTGTACGCTTCCCTCGAATTAACGCCATGTGGCGGCTCTGGGGGCCACACCCCAGGGTCGCCATACTTTTTATAACCAAGGAGATACAACCATGGCAGCACCACAGACATTTGACAAAGAGTTTTTCCCAACACCTCCGGCGATTATTACCAAGATGCTTGGCTACGTTTCCAAGGACGCCAAGTATTTTCTCGACATTGGCGCAGGGAAGGGCGCGATAGCGGAGCAGATTCGAGGGAATGAACGCTATAGCAGGAAGCAAGTCGATTGTATTGAGCTTGATCCTGAGCTTGCAGCGATTCTACGAGACAAGGGATTTCCGGTCGTCGGCGCAGACTGGCTGACCTATACCGGCGTCTCGTACTATGACGCTGTTGTGATGAACCCACCTTTTAGTAACGGGGTCGACCACCTCCTCAAAGCCTGGGATTTCCTGCACCATGGAGAAATCGTCTGTCTCGTAAATAGTGAGACTATTACGAATCCCTACACCTCAGCGCGCATGCGGCTCCACTACCTTATCAAGGATCACGGCACGACAGAAGATCTGGGTCCGTGTTTTCGCACCGCCGAGCGACAGACGGGTGTCAACGTGACGCTGGTCTATCTCAAGAAGATATCGGAGGATGACACCCTGGGCCTGTGGGACACCAGCACCCAGGAACGTACCCCAGCCGATGAAAGCAAAGATCCGCAATGGCTGGCGATTGTCGATACCCTCGGCAATATGGAGCACTTCTACAACGAAGCCACCCAGGAAATGCTTCAGGCATTTACCCACCTCCGCCGAGCTGCATTGTACATGCAGGCGAACGGCATCACAGGTACCTACAAAGATGAGTATGAAAAGATTGTAGGGCTCGCGCTGCGGAACGTCCACGACGCCCGCGCTGAGTTTAGCCGGCAGCATCGCAAGGATAGTTGGCTCCAGGTCTTTCAGAAGATGGAATTTCGCAAGTGGCTGGATCAGGCCCAGACCGAAACCTTCTTGCGCGATGTGGAGCGGGAAAGCACTATCCCCTTTACGAAGGAGAACATCAAGGGAACCCTGGAAAATATCTATCTCCAACGGAATAAATTGTTTGAGCAGTCCGTAGCCAACATTTTCGATGCCCTCACGAAGTACCATGCTGACAACACCTGCCACACCGAAGGCTGGAAGACCAACGACAATTTCAAGGTCAACCGGAAGCTCATTTTCCCGTGGGGCTGTCGCTTTGACCATAAATACAGCCACGACTTCAGCATGCTCTACTCGCGGGACATGGACATTTATAACGACCTAGACCGCGCCTTATGTGTCCTCGACGGGACAGATTTTACCGAATGTCTGACCATTGGCAGAGCGATGCAGGCGAAGTTTTACGCGCTCGGCACTGGCATACATGGGTCGTTCGATAATACCGCGCAGAGCTGGTACTTTGATATCCGGTTCTTTAAGAAGGGAACCGTGCATTTAGTATGGAGAGATATAAAACTGTGTGAGCAGTTCAACATTACTGCGGCCAAGGGAAAGGCCTGGCTTGGCAGTGACACGCAACACACACGCTGCTAGGAGGCTTTGCACCACAAGTGCCTTTTGCACCAAAAAGGAGGAATCTGCACCAAAAGCCAGCGCATAAATGCATAGGAAATACTAATACTTCTTACACGTCTTTCCTATCCAAAAAGCCCTGACTATCCCAATAAAACCGAGGGGGTTTAAGCGGAGGCATCGCGGAGCTTCCTGAGAAGGTCTTCGGGGAGTTCCCTCTGTAAATCAAGGATACCAGCGGTTTGACGATAGTCACCAGAAAGAGGAATGGTATCGGCACTTGGAATGTCACGCGGTGGCAGTTCTCGTGGAGGGGGTGACCGCTTAGCATACTTTGTCAGCCAAAAAACCTTGGAGCCTTTTGTAAACAAAGAGTTGCTAGAGGTGACCGCTGCCCCTATACGCTTTAAGACCCCACGTGGTCAGATGGCATATGGGTATGAGGTGTTATGCAAGGTGCTATGCCATAATATTTGCGTGATCATCCAGGGATTTTACGAGTTTGGGATTACTCCGAATTTTGGTGCAGAAGCACGTCTTGCACTAAAGTCTGTGGAAAAGTAGGCTTTTTGGTGCAAAGCCCTGCTAGGACATGCCGCCTGCCTGGGGTGCTGCCAGGATGGAGCACTTCAGTGGTGGGCGCACGGTCGCGCTCCATAGCCTGCCACAAGTCGCCACACCCTGGGGACGCCATAGGTTCAGGGCGCACGGTCGCACTCTATGCATCTACCACTTGACAAGGGATAAGATACCCCGTATTCTAAATGAAGCTGTGCTGGAGTGTGAGGGCTTGTCCCGAACCGGAAGCACGGCAAGGGGTGTCCGTGCATCGCTTCAACAAAAGGAGCATGCATGCACGAGTATCAGATTTCCACCCCCCGCTTTACCTGTTGGGTCCAGGTCGATGATCAGGACATTGTCACAAATACCGCGCCCTATCTGCGCCGGCTCATTATGGGCAAACCTTGGCAACCGACCGTATGGGCACTATTGCGCTTGGACAAGGCGCGAGCCACAACCTTACACACACAGGAGCCCCACGCATGACGAGCTTCACAGAGACCGAAAAAGCCATTAGGGCTTTCAGCGGACCTAGCAACGCTCGACTACGAAGAATCATCCGCAACAGTCTTCTCGCTGACATTGATCCACGCACCATAACAAGGCATGTTGCCCTGAGTACCACCGGCACGGCAAAGCTCCATGCTGTCTATGAGGCATGGCAGATGGAGAAAACTTCAGAAAGGGCAAACAATGGCACTGACACGAATTGAATCTGGCCTGTGCCAGACACCCAACTTCACCTTACGCCACGGCTGGCAGCAATGGACCGTGAGTCCCCGTACCACGCTTGGGAGCAGCATCCTGCCGAAGCCTATTGACGGAGGCACCTGGACAGAGGTGCAAGTGCGAGTCGATTTCTACGAACGACGCCTCCAGGCGCGGACAGACTACCCTCCCTACCCGCCCATGCCCACCACGGCAGCAGACCTTAGAGCCTTTCGGGAATATCTCTTTCCCGGAAAGACGAAGATCCAAGGCTGGCAGGCCATGGCGCGCATCCTGGATTGCACCAGGGATCATTACCGACATATGGAATCAGGTCGTTTTCCCTTTAATGCGAGAAATGGACGCTTACTGTACCGGGAAGGGATCGAGTACATGAAGAAAATCAAAAAGGAAGCGGCGTCTGCCGCCCGCATGCTGGAACCGATGGAGCACTTCTACCGAGCGATGGAAGAGGGCTTGCGCGAGGAAGAGGCCGCTGCGCTCAAGGCCAGCGTGCGCACAGACCCCTAGCCGGTTAGAGACGCATTGCTATTGACATACTCACAAGGTCAGAGACCTTGTGATTCTGGGATCAAACGGTGGCTGCCGTGTGTACGGTCTTACCTCCACCTCTCCACAATGGTTCGATGCCCCGACCATGGGTGCATCGCCCGAAGGAGATGCATCGCGTGCACCATCGTTCTCTCTTACAGCGTTCAACATTTTACAGAGCAGACTGCCTGCTCTAACGCCCTATGTTGAGTTTCAAAGAGCCGCATATGGCAACGGATGAGTTGTGACACTGCTTTCCGTTGACGCCATATCGAATTGTAGAAATTGTACCATGGGAAAGTATCCCACAACAGGGCACAAACTGTGAACAAGTCACTTAAAACGTTGAACAAAGCTTGTGGGATGTGCCTGAAGGCGAAGGAGAGTGCCTTATATCCCAAGCGTTTACGCCTGCGGTCTACGGCACCGAGGTTCTAGCCGGCTGGAGACGCATTGTTTCTAGAAGGCACCACCCCTCCATGCGTCTCCCACGGCGTCACACCGTCCTCATGAGCTTTTCGTGAGGATCTTCACTATAGCACGCGCTCAGGCGCGGCAGACGAAAGGCCTACTATGTACCATTGGATTTTTCTCCTTCCCGCAGGAGGCTCGTTTTTCGCAGGACTGAGCAAATATGCAGTTGCGTTTCTCTACGGGGATGCTACCTCTGCACAGATCGCCCACCTCCGGTTGCAAATCGGTCTGTTGTACATATTTATATGGGACGTGCATCTTCACAAAGGCACACGCCGATGATACCACCACTGGTTGCGCCAGCAGGTAAACAGTATAAACCCTTTCAGGAAACAGGTATCCGCTTTCTGATAGATCAGCAGGCAACCCTCCTGGCGGATCAACCCGGCCTTGGAAAAAGTATTCAGGCCCTTGGCATGCTCAACGCCATGCCCCAGATCAGGAGCGTTCTCCTGGTCTGCCCTGTCACTCTCAAGCGGATGTGGGCCACGATGGCGGTAGACTGGCTTCTGCCACACCTGGAATACGCCATTCATCTCATAGGGAAGACTGAGACGCCAGCCACATTGCAGGCTAGGCTACGGAGCGCAAGGACGGGCCAACGCCTTCTGGTGATCCTTCACTATGAACAGGTTGCCAGGTTTTGTACCCTGACAAACCTTCCCACCCTCGGGAAACCGATACGCACCGCCGCATTTCTGGGTGGCAATGTGGTGGATCAAGTGATTATTGATGAGTGTCATGCTCTCCGCAATATGGACACCATCCGCTCCATTACCACCAGAAGCATTACCGCTACACGGAAACTCCTCATGTCGGGCACACCGTTGTGTAACCATCTGCCCGACCTCTTTGCATGTTTGAATTACCTGGACCCGCTGACCTGGCAATCCATCCATCGTTACATGGATGCATGCAGGAACCCCTCAGCGGTCCATGCCATGCATACCACGATCAGCAGTACCCTCATGCTCAGGCGCACCATGGAGGAAGTCTTGCCTGAGCTGCCAGAAAAAATTCGGCAGGTGATCGAACTCCCTGCCGATGGCCACACCACTGTTATCACCAAGGAATTAGAGGAGCATGCGCGCTACAAGACCACCACGGAAACCTTACGGAAACAGGTCAAGCTCGCCAAGCAAGCCGCCGATACCCAGACATACCGAAAAGCGGTCGAGCAGCTTCGCGCCGGCCGCACGGCTGCGAGGGCAGACCTAGCGCGGCTGCGCCAGGCGACCGCGCTCGCCAAGCTGCCACAAGTGATTACACATCTCACCAACTGTCTAGAGGACACCGAAAAGATTATTGTGTTTGTCTGGCACCGCGCCGTGATCACACGGCTCCAGGAGGCATTTGCCCATATCAATCTCGTCACAATAGATGGCTCTGTCAGCCTCAAGGAGCGACACAGCGCAGCCGACACCTTTCAACGCGACCCTACCTGCAGGATGCTCCTGGGCTCGCTCAGAGTCGCCAGCGAGGGGCTGACGCTGACTGCTGCGGACCTGGAAGTCTTTGCGGAAATTGACTGGTCGCCAAGCGTCATGCGCCAATGTGAAAACCGGGCGTGTCGCATTGGACAGACCAGGCCGGTACGGATTCACCATCTGGTCTTCGAGGGTTCCCTGGAGGCGCACATCTCGGCCACCCTGGTCGCCAAACAGGAACGGATTGACGCCCTCATTGACGGGATTCCAGCGTTACCTTGAAAAATAAGTGTTGACATTGTTCTCAATACCTGTTATTCTCTTAGGTACCAAGTCGGCAACGTCACACTGAAAGGAGCCTCCCGATGAAAGCCAAGAAAGCCGCCATCAGCACCATGCAGACCGTTGACTGTCTGACCCCACAGCTTGCCTGGACAGTTGCACTAGAGAACGCCGTACTGCGGGCAATGGACAAGTACCCGAGCGATACCGAACGGATTAAAAGCGGACGTGATCTGATTACGCAGGGGCACGTCACCATCCATGCTACCACCCATGCCGAGGTCTGCTCCAGTCGACCCGAAACCGGCAAAACCTACACGGTCAATGGTTCGTGTCAGTGTGAAGCGACGGGATGGGCCAAAGAACGCGGCGATGAACACTACCGTTGTTCACATAAATGGGCCAAGGCGCTGTACCTCCGCGCTCTCATTCTCTTAGAGAAGATGAGTACCGCCACCTATCAGGCGGACCCGCACAATCCAGAGAGCGTCGATGTGTACGGCTTCCTCCATGCCCTCCCTGAAGGAAGCGGATACGCCTTCCAATACGAAGGAGGTTTTCGGGTGGTGCTCCCAAACGATGCCAGGCTGGTCGTTCATGCTCGGTGTGCCTGGGCCGAAGATGGTCAGTATGTCGGCTATGTCCCAGAAGCAGCGAAGGATGGCTTACTGAGAGGACTCGGTGTGACCGATTTTTCACATCTGTTCAAGAAAGGATAAGGCCAGGAAGGGGGCGGTAAGCCCCCTCCACTCCAAAACCTCAACCCCTAGCGACCACAACCCAGAGCCCACCAGGGCTCACAGACGTCCACAGGCGAGGGGGCAACGATGCCCTCATTACATCTACGAAGGAGTATGACTCATGGCCAGTACGATTCTGAAGATTGATGGTGTGGAGCGCGGAGAAGACATGTTTAAGGTGGACCCGCGCATTGTCAAGATTCGCCCTGGGCATAACCCCAGGACGGTGTTTGATCCTGACAAGCTCGCTTCGCTCAAAGCGTCTATCCTAAAAAATGGCGTGCGCGAGCCGATTACGATTGTCAAAGACGAGGATGCGATTTACCTGGTGGATGGAGAACGCCGGCACCGCTGTGTGTTAGAACTGATTGGCGAAGGCTACGGCGACCAATTCCTCCATATCAAAGCGACGGTTCAACCACAGACCCGCAGCAAGCCCGTAGACCTGCTCTTAACCGCCATGGTCAAAAACCAGTCGGACCCGCTGGTCCCCCTTGACCTGGCGCGTGGTGTCGAACGGTTTATTGTGGATTTTCAATGGACGGTGGAGGAGGTTGCTGACCATCTGGGGCACAGCGCGAACCACATCCGTGATCTGCTGAAACTCCTCACGGCCACGCCTGCCATCCAGGATATGCTCCAGAACGGGCAAGCAAAGATGACGGAGGTGATTCAAGCGGTGCGCCATGCCGACCGTGCTGAGGTACCCCAGGAAGAAGCCCTGCAGGTAGTACGGCAAAAGAATGACACCATCAAAGCCGCCAGGCGTGCGATTACCAAAGGGTTCTCGCCTGTGGAAACGCTGACGCCAGCGCCCTACGAGGTACACGAAGCTACCTTAAAAAACATCCTGACCACCATCCCCCGCGACCTAGCGCTTGGGATTATCTTTGAAATCATTCCCAAAGCGGTCGTGGTTCACTTCTTAGAGACAGGGGAGCTGCCCTGATGGCAAGTCTGTATGATTGCACCATTCCTGGTCCATACACAGGGACAACCATCAACATCACGGCGTATGTCGAGTCCTGGCGCGGCTTCCTTCAGATTGTCTTTACCAGCCCTCACGAAATCGGCCAGGCTGTGCTGATGAAGGTCGAACAGCTCAGCAGCGATGATGAAAAGCTCATCGCCGACCAGGTGCGCAACGTCCTCTCGACCGGCACGCGCCAGCCAGCAGACTGGCCTGCCAATGCGCCGGCGACGGCCTGTCCCACATGGGGCACCGTACCCGCCACGGCAGGGGTACGTCAAGCCGGCACGCTCCGGGAAGCTCGCGTGTCGGCGCTGCGATGCGCTCTTCGCCAGCGTCGATACCACGTTTAACCGCATTTGCCCGCTGTGCACGCTGAAGAATGCGGAAGAGGATGGCCTGTGGTTGACGGGCGAGGCAGTAGTCGTGGGTGGCAACTACGAAGAGGAGATCGCATATGACTGAAATTACGCATCGATGGACGAAATCTATTTTGTTCAAGATCAAAGCAGGATCAGTACGGCTCGCTATCGAAACGGCACTGAAAAGCGGTGCCGACCTGCGCAGTGCCGACCTGCACGGTGCCAACCTGCGCGGTGCCGACCTGCACGGTGCCGACCTGCGCGGTGCCGACCTGCGCAGTGCCAACCTGCGCGGTGCCGACCTGCGCAGTGCCAACCTGCGCGGTGCCGACCTGCGCGGTGCCGACCTGCACGGTGCCGACCTGCGCGGTGCCGACCTGCGCAGTGCCGACCTGCGCAGTGCCGACCTGCACGGTGCCGACCTGCACGGTGCCAACCTGCACGGTGCCAACCTGCACGGTGCCAAAAATGCCGCACTTGCCCAGGCCCGTACCTCCATTGTGCCAGAAAGCGGCACGTTCGACGGCTGGAAACTCTGCCGCAGCGGCGTACTCGTTCACCTGCGTATCCCTGCGGATGCGGCCCGATCTAACGCCACTGGCCGGAAATGTCGCGCCGCCTATGTCGAT
>Ga0137323_1000008_pt1 | contig 61403 bp, 80 predicted proteins | sample EasRivERMZT423_2_FD_102285 | JGI IMG/M metagenome (GOLD analysis project Ga0137323, IMG submission 102285) | Soil microbial communities from meander-bound floodplain in the East River, Colorado, USA - East River MetaG ERMZT423_2 | ecosystem: Environmental > Terrestrial > Soil > Floodplain ... | reverse complement strand
GTATCTCAATGGGGTCTTAGATATTACCGCCGATGGTGCTGGTGGTGTCTTGGGGGAAAGACTCACTATTGGAAACTCTGCCTCGTCCGGGATCTACCCACTGAACGGGTGTATCCAAGATCTATTTGTCTACAATGTGGCGCTGACTCAGATAGAGATTGCGCAGCAAATGGGTCAGCGGTGGCCTATTCGCAGCGACAAGTTGAACCGTTGGACCCCCGTGGTTTCCCTCGACACTGCACAGTGGGATTATCTAGGGATACGGCATTGGACAGTCAGTGGTCCCTTGGCCATCGAGGCAGGGGTGGTGGTACCGTGGTCAATCCGTGACGCACACCTTCTCATTCCGCATGTCATTACTGTTCTTGAACCTGTCACTTTGACGGTCCAGCCTGCGCGGATGCAGTGGTCCGCCACATCCCTGGTACTGAGTAGGGGTGTCACGAGTACGCCGGCGCGGGTGCAGTGGCGAGCCTCAACCGTGACCCTTGCCAGGCAACTGATGGTATCCCCGGTGCGGTGGCAATGGCAGGCACAAAGTGGCGTGTTCCGCACAGGCGTGGCACTGACACCGGCGCGGATGCAGTGGCAAGCGTCGGCGCTACGTCTCACGAGAGTGGTGGGGAGTCTGCCGAGCCGGATGATGTGGCGCACGCAAGCGTTGACGCTGCGTCGTGTCATCACGAGTAGCCCGGCTCGTATGCAGTGGGCCGCATCCACTGGGACTCTCAGCAGACAACTGACTGTGACGCCAGCGCGGGTGGCGTGGCGGGCACAGACGCTGCCACGCATCCTCGTGACGTGGCCGGTATGGATGGTGTGGCAGGCCCAGACGCTACTTCAGACGCGAAGTGTGCTTGTCCGTTCGTCACAGCAGATGTGGGAAGTACGAGCGCCCGTCATCACAGGCACGCTGACAATTGCCGCAGCCCAGATGGTGTGGCAGGCAACAACAAGCAGTGCCACTGAGTCTGTCGCAGATACGATACTGACGGTTGCCCCTGCACGGATGGTCTGGCGAGCCCTGGCGCTGATACTGAGTCGGGCCGTGATTGGTAGCCCCGCCCGGCTGGTATGGTTGACATCCGCACCGGCGCTCGGTAGGCAACTGACCGGCACGCCGGTGCGGATGCAGTGGCAGGCCCAGATGCCAGGGATGACGCGCACGCTGGTCAGTACGCCAGCAATGATGGCATGGGCCGTACAACCACTGACTCTTGCACGGCAACTCCAGGGAATGCCAGCCAAGGTCAAGTGGCAGGCACAGGTTCTGGCGTTCCAGCAGGTTTCTACCCTTGTGCCGGCCCGTCTCCAGTGGGAGGCGCGTAGACTAACGCTCCAGCGAGCCCTAGTGATACGTCCTGGGCAGGTTGTCTGGCGAGCCCAGACGCCGGCTATGAGTGGGGCACGCACGATCCTTCCGGCGCAGATGGTCTGGCAGGCACGGACGGCAGTCCTGACCAAAGTTGAAGTGCTCCAACCTGCCAAGGTGATGTGGCGGGCACAGGAGGTCCTTCAAGGGCGAATCGTGGTTGTCACCCCATCGCGGATGCAATGGCGCGGGGGTGGGCTTGGCGTGGGACGGGTGTCGGTTGCCGTGCCTGTTTGGGTTGTCTGGCGCACAGGGATACCTTCCTTGGGCGTACACGTCAGGGTCGTTGGTGCGCAGATCCTTTGGGCGACCCAGGCTCTGGTACGGGTCCATGCTGTGGTTGTCACCCCAGCGCAGATGCAGTGGCAAGTTGTGGCCACGATCAGTGGGGGAATACGGGCCATTCCTTCGCAAATGCAGTGGCAGGCAGTAACGCCATTCCTCACGATCCGCATGCCGCTGACGCCAAGCAGACTCCAATGGGCCGCACAGGTTGGGCAGATACGGTCAGGCGGCATGCTGTTGCCAGCACGGATGGTGTGGAGGGCGGTTGCGCTGCGCCTCAGTCGCGTGGGACACGTCACGCCGGCGCAGATCGTGTGGCAGGCCCAGAATGTGGCGGTCCGCACAACCAGTGTGCTACTGCCGAGCCAGATGCGATGGAGGAGTGCGGCTACAGCGCTAGGGAGTGGGACCATCCTCCAGCCAGGGCAAATGGCGTGGAAGGCAGGGACCGTTGTTGTGAGTGGGGCGCGGGTGCTTGCCCAGGCGCAGATGGTGTGGCAGGCACAGACCCTTGGCATGACACGGACGGTGCGAGCCGTGCAGGCGCAGATGGTATGGCGCGGGGTGTCCGTGGTGGTTGGAGGCGCTGGGGCAGTCCAGCCAGCGCGGGTGGTGTGGCGGGTAGGCGATGCGGTACTGCGGAGAACACTCGTTCTCGCTCATGCCAAGGTAGCGTGGCAGGCTCAGGCACTGGTGTTGACCAGGACTGCCAGGCCCCAACCTGCGCGAGTGCGGTGGACGGCGGTAAGTCTTCAGAGTCAGACCAGTATTACGCTTGTGCCAAGCCGTTTGCAATGGGTGGCCAACGCCACCGCACAGCCCCAGAGCCGCGTGATTACGCCAAGCACGATAGCCTGGCGGGCGAGCGATTTAACCAATGCCAGGATTGTGACGATTGCGCCGGCGAGCGTGGTTTGGCAGTCCCCTGCGCTGGCACTCACACAGGGAAGTCTCCTTGAGGCAGTGGTATGGTCCTGGAGAGCGCAGCCCATCCTGCAGACCTACGGGGTGGTCGTCATTCCCTCACAGATGGTGTGGGTGGCCGCTGGGCCGTTGCTCACCCGTGGTATGGATGTGACAGGTGGACGGAAAGCCTGGCGTGCCCAACCCGTGACGTTGGGCCGAGGGTTGGTTATCGGCGCAGCCCAGATGCAATGGGCATCCCAGGCGTTGTTACTTCCTCGAAGGGCGCAGGTTGTTCCTGTTACGCTTCGGTGGCGCGCAGGGGAGACAACGGCCATTGGGCCTCCCCTGCTTGTCCAGGTGGTCCCAGGCACCATGCAATGGCAGGCACAGGGGGTACAGACGGCGACAGGGTTCCTGCCGGGACTCAATCCGATAGGTCCTCCGGTGTATTTGCAAGTCGAAAGCTGTGCACCCTTAGTTGTCATACATGTGCTAGGATAGGAGGACCGATGGAAATACGGAAGGAACGCACAGCGCGTGCTATTATCACGCTAGGAAGTTTTGTCCTGCTGTGTCGCGGCAAGGGAGAACCTTATTGGTGTCTCCCAGGTGGCCATTGCGAGGCAGGCGAGCTGCCTGCGGATGCCGTGAAGCGGGAACTCTTGGAAGAAACAGGGCGGGAGACCGCAACCCTGCGGTATCTCACGACATTGGACAATCATTTTGACAAGCATGGGGTGCACATCGAAGAAGAGATGCATCTCTTTCGTGTAGCACTGACACCGATCCTTAAAGAAGACCCGGCGCAGTCGGCAGAAGATCATCTGGAGTATGCCTGGGTCCCTCTGGTGGAGATCCCGTTATGGAATATCCAACCCCCAGCGGTGATTCCCTGGATGCAGTTAGTAGGGGGAACGTGATATGTCAGAAATCTCGTTTGCGGTAGGCACGATTGGGTTGGTCATCCCCTTTTGCCTGGTCAACCCGTTACTCCCAGACGCCAGCAGTAGTATCCCGATTAGCAATGCCCTGGCAGCGAATACGGTGGTCTGGGTGGCACACAATGGGAAGCGCCGGCCCCTCACCCTCAGTCAGCCCGTGAGTGCGACCTTTACCTATGTGGTGTCTGCCGATGACTCGCGGATGCCGCATGTGGAGGAAGGGAGGGTCGAAATTACGTTTGGGACGCCGCCAGGGGTGGTAAACAAATTCTGGACAAGCTCCTTCGGCGTAAACGTGTATCAGTTATTTTAAGAAGTTCTATATCTATTGGAACTTGATCCCATGATTGTCTATGTAAAATCTTTGCAATATTTGAGAGGGACACAGAAAAAACATGCGCTATATAGTCCATGGTTTTCCCAGAGGCATATAATGAGAAGATGAGAGGAATGGATGCCTCCGTGAGCTTGCTGAGAGGATGGGCAGAGCCCCAGATTACGGTGCCATCTCGCAGAGAATCTTCCCTGTTTTCTTTGGGAGTGGCTGCATGGATATGGTCTGGATTGCAGCATGGTCTGTTGTGACAGTAGTGTGCGGCTTCGAGATCTGTGGACATTTCTTGTTGGTTTCTTATATTCCAGGCAATTCTATGAGAGGTGTAATCGGATTGAAAAATACCAAAGCACCCATACCCTGTTTGTTGAAATTTCGTACCGATCCATGGCCAACAACAATAAGGGCAATCAGTGCCATGGCTACATATTTGCACCCGTGGCCAAAATCTTTTTTCTATCGGAGAAAGCGGTTTTCCTTTCTTACAGGCATAATAACACGTCTTAGAGCAATGCTTCGCATGTCCACTTGTGAGGCGAGATTCTGTGACGCTGAATATTTTCCTGCATGCATCGTTCGCACATTGGACTGCTACTTTGTGGTTTTTGCAAAGTGCATAGCACTGCCGAGAACAGTATTTCCCATAGCCTTGGGCAATAAGGTTATGCTTGGTAAGAAATTCTTTTTTACAAAGAGGGTTTTCGCAGAGAACTGTGATCATGATGTGCCTCCTGTTGGCCCCTGGGATGTATGCGGCACCCTTGCCAGGAACAAGGGGTTCGGGCTGCAGACCCTAGCCGCAACTATAGTATAGCATATTTGGTAGGATAGGGAGAAACATTATGACGTGGCAAAGCCGTGACGCAATGCCTAAAACCAAGCATGTCCCAGGGAAACGGGTGGAATCCACAGAGGACACACCTCGTGAACTACCTGGGGCTCGTGACCCTGAGAAGGTGCCTACCTACGTCCAGAGTGACGCCTGGATGCGGGAAGACGTAGATGAGAAACCGCTTACTTTTACGCCCATGCAACAACGGCAACTGATGGAAGAAGGGATCTGGCCTGAGCATCAGTGGCCGATCTGGCGGCATATCATGACGCGAGGTATTGAGGCGTATTAACGGGGTGTGCCATGGCGAAGAAGAAACAGAAGAAACACAAGCGGCAACAGGATAGTGTAGCCGAATATCTGGCGGCACATCCAAAGATTGCGCTTGAGGCCTTGCGCCAGGACCCCATGCTGGCCGTGGCCTCGATCCGTACCATGTTCGAAGTGGACGCCGCCGCACGCGGGCCGCAACGCGAGTCCTCGCCCTATCCGGTGCTTGGGCCGTTTGGCGGCATGGGCAATACGCAACCACTGCAACAAACTTTGCCCAAGCCGACACCGGCCAATATTCGGCGTTTCAGTGAACTGCCACCAGCCCGGCGAGCCATTGCGACGATCCGCGATACGATTATCAGCATGCCGTGGACGATTGAGAAGCGCAAGCCCATTGGGAACATGGCGCACCGGACACATCAGGAACCGAATACGGAAGAACAGCGGCGGATTGAAAGTGTCAGCACTATGCTGATTGCGCCGAATAACGACATGTCGTGGTCGGTGTTCGCCAGTATGCTCCTGGAAGACCTGTTGACCTTTGGTGGTGGGCCGTTTGAAGCGCAGCGGAACCATAGCGATGAACGCCCGTACTTCCTCTGGCCCATTGACGCCCAGAGTATTCGGATTAACGCGGGCTGGCGCGAGGGCAGTTCTACCTTCCGATATAGTCAGGGGCGGGGCTATTACTTTGGCAGTCTCGGCTCGCCTGATCTGGTGAAGTTTCGGGATGACGAAGTGTGTTACATGAAACTCAACCCCAGGGATTCGACGCCCTTTGGCTTAGGCTACTGTGAAGTCGCATTCGAAGTGCTGAATGCCTTCCTGGGTGCCTTTGAATATGCCGGGAGACGCGCCAGCAATAACACCCCAAACTTTGGCATCTTTCTCGGCAAAAATACCACCATAGAACAGGCGCGGCAGTGGCGGCACTATTGGGAAAATGAGATTGAAGGCTACGGCAAAACGCCGATTCTCGGAGGAGGCGAACAACCGTCCGTGTTTACGATGACCGGCACCGGGGAGGACAGCCTCTACCTGCGCTGGCAAGAACTCCTGATCCGTATCATTGCAATGTCCTTTGGTATCTCACCGCTGCGTCTTGGTTTAGAAAGGGATATTAATAGGAGTACCGCAACAGCATCACAGGATAACGACTGGATGACCGTGGCCCCGATTGCGAATGTGCTGCGTGACTACCTCACGTACTGGCTGCTCTGGAAGCAGTTGGGCTGGCGCGACCTGGAATTTGTCTGGCAGACCCGTACCACCGACGAACTCAAGCAAGCAGAGATTCTCGCTGAGCAATATAACATGAATGCGATCACAGTGGATGAGATTCGTCTAGTCTACGAACGCCCGCCGCTTGATGATGGCCAGGGCGACCTCACCAAGACCCCTTATGAACTCTCGATCAAAGCCGCGCTGGAGCCGCAGATGATGCCAGGGGAAGGGGGAGTCGCTCGCCGGCAGGGTGGTATTACCGGAACGCCCTTTGATCAGGAAGCGGATGCGCGGATGCTGGCCCCCGCCGAGCGGGAGTTTATGAAGGCGCTCAAGACGATGAAACGGGAGAAACGGTACGGGCTGCAAGAGGTGGCCACATAATGTTTACCCTCGCATAGCTCCAAACGGTATGCTATGCTCTCGCCTTCTATGAGGGTGTGTCGAGGGGTCGCCCGGGGACGCAAGGTCCCCGGGCTTTTTTTATTGCTGTGCATGCACACCCACGGACATATCCAGCCTACGTTAGAATCCACAGACATGTCTCATTGACGCATCAGGGACGGCCTTTCGCCTGAAATGCCAGACCTGCGTGTAATAATAGAGACTACAGCCTTTTTTCAAAGGATAGCGGTATGGACTATACGTTTTACAGGACAGGCAGCAGCATGCCACTGTACCAGGCCGTACAGCACTATGACCGCGCACAGCGTGGGACAGGGGAGGTTGACGCGCAGGACGGCATGAAGGGGACTGCGCCTCCAGGATGGGAGCCAAGTATCAAACGTATGAAGAAACACAGCGATGTCGATAATCCCTTCGCCTTAGCCTGGTGGATGCGGAGACGCGGCTATCAGCCAGCCACGCATGTTGAAGGCAAAGACGAGGCGTTTGATGCCAGTGTTGCCCAGGCACAGGCGTTGAGTCGCACCATGGGGATTCCGAAAGAATATCAGGCCGCTGGTCGAGGGGAAGTCTGGGCGCAGAGTCTGCTCCTTGACCCATACCTTCCGCCGCTCGTTTTGGGGTGAAGGGATGGACACCTACCGGGCCTTTCAGGTTCCCAGCAGTGTCTACATCCTCCCGGAAACTCTGGGTGCCACGATCAAGGCTACGGCCCGAGAGTTAGCCCAGAGTGCGCAGAAGTCCAGCCCTGCCAACATTTTGTATGCAGAGAAAGTGGGCGGATTTTCCTGTCGGACCTGTTCTTACGTGCATGCGGTCAATGCAACCCATGGGAAGTGCGACATCATGATCGGGGTGGTTAGTCTCGATGATGGGTGCTGTGCGGCCTGGGATGCGAGTAAAGAGAAGCTACATTTGTATAGAGACACGTTTCCTCTAGACGCGGGACGTGAGGAATGCGAAGAATGTTGAATAGAAGTAAACTCTTGTATAAGACTGGAGGTGTTCCGTCATAGGATAATAGGGGGAGAAAATGCCGTATAAAGATCCAGAGAAAAAGCGTCAGCATGAGCGTGAATATTGGCACAGAAGTTCAAATGCCAAGGCAAGAAGTAAGCGCTGGGTTGAAGCAAATCGAGAAAAACATAGAGCGACAAATAGAGATTTATACGAATCCCATAAAGAACAAAGAATTGCAAAAGTAAAAAAATATCATATGGAGCATCCAGAGATTGTAGAAAAATCGAAAAAGAACTTTTTAATACATCACACACGAGAAGAAATCCGTGAAAAAAATATTGAGTGGTATAGGAAAAACCGTGATAAACAGCGAGTAAAGACAGCAGAATACAGGCAGAAAAATAAAGCCAAGGATTATGAGAGACAGAAACGCTGGCGCGATGCAAACCCCAACAAGGCCTGTGCTATCTGGATGCGTCGCAGGATGAGGATTATGTCTGTGACTGTGAACGATTTTACATCTGAACAGTGGACAACGATGAAATGGTGCTATGGATATTACTGCATCTATTGTGGGCGGTATATGCAGCGGCTTGGGCATGATCATGTTTGCCCCGTATCAAAAAACGGAGCACATACTGCATCCAATGTTGTTCCGTGCTGCCGATCATGCAACAGCAAGAAAGGGGATAGAGAACCCCTTCCTGTCAAGTATACATTTCCCCCTCTCACTGAGTGTGGATAATGGCGAAACTCCTCGTTGTAGATCGCTATGTACATCGAGCGCCGTTCAATCTTGAGGCGATGGGGCTCATGATGCCCACGCTGCAAGACATTCATCCTAACCGGCTGGCCTTTACTGGAGTTGTTACTCGTGTTGATGAACCAAGTACTCGTCCTCCCAATGGAAGCAGGGGGCATCGAGTGCTCATCCCGTCGTATGCTGCTGAGCAAGCGCTTCCAACGCTGATTGGCATGGGTGTTGATGTCGCATCGTCTATGAAAGATCATGACAAACGGCAAAAGATAGGAGTGATTACTGAGGCGGATATTGTTGGGAAGGATTTAGTTATTTCTGGGCATCTTTTTGCGAAGGATTTTGCCGCAGAGGTTACTGATATCCAGCGGAATAAAGCAGCCCTTGGGTTTTCATATGAAATCAGCGACGTCCATGTTGAGGATGAGCAGGCGGATATTTGGACACTCACCCATTTCATCTTTACAGGGGCGGCAATTCTCGAAAAACGCAGCGCGGCGTATGTGAAGACATCCATTGCCGCGCACGCCGAGGAGGACAGTATGGCTGGAGTGGCAGATGAGGTGCTGACCAAGCTCACAAAAATTGATTCCACCCTGCGGAGTATCCAGGCTGCGCAACAGGATGAGGATGACGCGGCAGCGGCGAAGGATGAAACCTCCGCCCAGGAACAGGATGCCACTGCTGCCCGCTATGCGGCGAGTGCGCTCCAGGCCCGCGAGGATAAGGACGAGGAAGATGCGGCACGGCAGGACGCCGAAGCGGCAAAAGCCCGTGATGCGGCCTCCGCGTTTCGGTTGGTTGCGGCGAAGCGGCATGAAGACGCCGCTGCACGGTTGCGTGCTGGGACAGACACAGAGGATGCTGCCGCGAAAGAGACTGCTGAAGCGGAGGCGAAACGGCACGAGGAAGAGGCGAAGCGGTTAAAGGACATGGACGATAAGTGCAAAGCGGATGCCGCTGCGGAGAAAGCCGATGCGGATGCGGCCAAGGCCCAGGAGGAATCTGCCAGCGCAGGGGATGTCCAGGCGAAAGCGATGGCGCAGGTGCTCATGGCAATGATGGGAAAAGAGATGCCGCAGGACGCTGCCGCCAAGCCGAAGAAGGATGAGAAGGATGATCCAAACGTCCACATGCTTGGCATGTTGCTGCGGGCGATGACCTATATGCCCGGCATGATGGCAGAGGCGGCAGCAAAGAAACCCCATGACGACGAAGAGGACGATAAAGAACTCATCCGACAGATGCTGCGTAAAGGCAAGCAGAGTGCGGGCGTGGAGGCATCACGGGGGGTGGTCAACCTGGAAGACCGTCGCCGGATGCGCCAGATGGAGGCGGCAATGGCCCTTCTGACGGATCAGGTCTCGAAACTGACAGGATTAATGACGGATATGGTTCATAGTGGGCGTGGGCTGGCCACGGATACCAACCGTGGGGCGAATGGAGGGCCTGCGGAACGGCGCTCGATGCATGCCACCACGGAACAATGGGTGAGTAAGGGCGACGGGACCACTGATCCTCCGCAACGGAGGAGTGATGGCAAGATGACCCTGAAAGAGATCCATGCTGCGCTTGATGCCGAAGGGATTAGCGACCCTGCAGAACGGATAGCGCGGCAGGCGAATTTGCAATTTCAAGGGAAAATCGCGTACTAATTCCAACGCTGCGGGCTGGCTCGGGGGAACACGGCACGCAAGAGGAGAGCCACGATCATGATTACACGCCAGCCTGCTTTTGGCGATGCCTACAGCGACCCAGACCTGTCCGCAGTGGCAGCGCGGGCGCTCGCTGTTGGAGATATGAGTGCCGCTGCGGATGCGTTTGGGCCAGGCACGATCATCACGCCGATGTACCAACCAGAAATTCTGGATATGGTCCGCCGGCGCGGGATCTGGGGCCAACGGATTCGCAATGTCCCAGCTACCGGCCACCCCAGCCGTTACTTCGAACAAACCCGGATTGTGAATGGGATCTTTCAAGACCCCAGGGCGCTGGCATATACGCCAACCCAGGACCCAACCCGGCGCGAGCGGTATGTGATGATCAAAGCAATTTATGCCAGCCTGAACTTCACCCTCTTTGATGTGGAAGTCACGCGCCAACAGGGGCAGTTTGGCCAGTTGGTGGCGAAAGACATTGAAGATACGGTGATGGGGACCCTCCGCACCAGTGATATTGCGCTCTGGAACGGCAACGATACCTCGTTGGTCATTCCAACGACCCTGGAGTATGTCGGAGCCCTGACGCAGATTAACCGCACGGCGAGTGTCGCATCGAGTGCAAGTATTATTGACGCACTCAAAGCGGAAGTGGCTAGTTTGCAGAGCCAGATGCAATTTGAAGTCAATCCAACGGCGATCTACATCAACCCGGTGCTGGGCGATTTGATTGACCAGGAAGAACGATTGAACCAGCGTCAGATTCCGATGACGCAGATCAATACCGTAACAGGTGGATTGACCGTGCGCGGCCTGGCAACCGGCAATGGCATGATTCCGCTCATTCAGGACACCTATCTCCAGAATGGGGTGACAGGTGCCAGTGCGAGTGAGGCAGGCAAAACGGATTATAAAGCCGTGATCCTGAGCGAGAACCTCTGTGAGTATCACTATATCACTGCCTACGAACCACGAGTCTTTCAACTTGGCCTGGAAGGCGGACTGGCCACGCGGTATGTCTGCGTGATGTTTGGAGCGCCCGTAATAAAGGGTGTTGCAAATGCAACCCAGAACCAAGGTATAGTTGAAACTAATTTAATTAGTTACGCTCACTCAGTTGTAAGCGTGACCAAGTAATGCTGCTGATTGACTGAAAGGAGATAGAATATGGCCCAGATTAAGGGCGACATGGTGTACGCAGTCGTCAGCACAGCCGTGAGCGCAGGCGATGGCGTACCATACGATGTGACATTGCAACAACCTAGCCCGCTTACCGTGGCGAATGGAGGCCTGGCAGCGACAGCGGCGGTGAGTAACCCCCAAATAGATATGCTGGAAGTGCTGCGGCGGTGTTTTACAAACATCACTACCCCGAGCACCACGATTGTCTCTGGAGGCAGCGCCGGGTCGATTGCCCTGGCGTTTGGGACGGCATCTCCCAGCGGTATTGGGGGTATGTTCCAGGGAGTCCCATTTGTCTTGTCAGCGGCTGGGACAGCCAGTGGCGCACCGACCTCATTGATCAGTACGGCAAGCAATGAAATTCGCAAAGTGTTAGTATGTATTGGTATGTCAGCCTTGCCAGTCACCAGCTCACTCGCCCTTGGCGGGGGAACCATACAGTTCACGTATGGCCCGGCCTACTATACAAGCGCGGGAGCATGTACGAGTGGTGGGCAAGGGGTGAGTTTCTTTGACCGGGTGCCTTTGCCAAGAGCCAGCGCTAATGAAATTCCGGTAGGATGGCTCAATGTGGTGAACTCCTTTTCCACGAGCGCAGGGATTATCAACAGTTGCATGATGACGGATTTTCGTGTGACTCAGGGAATGAACTTTAATGCGATGATATCGTAGAGTATCACGATGATATGGTGGAGTCTACGTTGTGCGTCGTTTCGCGTCTCTGCACTGTTCCCCCAGCGGGAGATATGGAGCGGCGTACAGCGTAGGCATTGCTGGGGGAATCGATGAACGCTGACGACCAATACCAAGCCAATTTTGCATTTCTGACCACACGGCCCGGGCTAGAGGGTATGGTGGCCCAACTGCCCACTGTCCCGCTGGTCAATCTCCAGTTTCTTCCCTGCGCGGACGGCCAGCTTTTTGGCCAGGTCTATGATCGGACCACGGACACCTGGGCTGCGCTGTGTTCGCCGCAGAACCCGATGGAGGAAGCGGAAAAAGACTGTGAGGCGCTGTACTCCAGGGACGTCAAAGTGTTTACCCTGCTGGGCCTGGGGTTAGGCTACTTCGCCACGGCCTTTGCGAAACGCCTGCAACCCTGGCAACGGATGGTCATCTGGGATGTGGACCCCATCATGTTTAAGGCCATGATGCATGCGGTGGATATCCGTCCGTTGTTTTCTGAAAAGCGCACGGATGTCATGATTGGCAGCGAGGTCCTCAACCAGGTGGAGTCCTGGTGGCTCAGGTTAGACGCGATAGAAAAACTCCACATTGCGGCTCCGTTCCGCTCAGGCTACACCGGCGTCTCGTATAAGCCAGAGTATGATGCGCTGATGGAGAAGAACATTGAGATGATGCGCTTCCATGCGGTAGGGCTCTCAACCTGGCGCATCTTTGGGAGTGCGATTGGGGATAACGATCTCCAGAACATGCCGGAGTATTTTACGACCCCTGGGATCACCAAGTTGCATGGTCTTTGGAATCGCCGTCCAGCGGTCTGCCTCGCCGCAGGCCCATCCTTGCAGAAAAATCTGCGACAGCTCCTTGATCCTGCGGTGCGCGACCGCGTAGCTCTCATTACGGTTGGGACGATTTATGCGTTGGTCCATGGGCTGTCTCTGGAGCCGGACATCGTGACGACCATCGACTTCCAGGATCGCAACTGGACAGAGCAGTTTCGGCATGTGCCCCTTGATGTCGCGTGCCCGTTGGTCTATCTCCATAGTACCTATCCGCAGACCGTGCGGAGATGGGCAGGCCCACGCTTTGTGGCCACGAATGCGAGCGATACGACCAGTTGGATCAGCCGGTATGGCGATGACAAAGGGAGTGCGGCCCAGGTCCAAACAGTGGCCCACTTGAATGTCTTGATTGCCCTGGAGCTTGGGGCCAATCCGATTATCTTGATGGGGCAAGACCTGGCGATGCCCCTGACGGAACATCATACGGCAGGAGCCAGGGCCGAAGATATCGCGCCGGCCGATGCGAGCGAAGAAGCCTTTATCGTGGTTCAGGATTATGCGGGCAAGCCTGTCCACACGCGACACAGTTTCTTGAGCATGAAAACGGTGTTTGAACGGATCATAGCCGAGAACCCTACGACCACCTTTATCAACTGTAGTGAGGGTGGCTTACTGCTGACGGGTGCCCATCATATGCCGCTGGGGGATGCCATGCAGATGATGCTCAAGGCAGACCCGCCGATTGTGCCAGTGCGAGGGGAATTACGTGCCAGGGTGGCGCAGGTGTTTCGGGACTATGTTCCTACTGTCAAAGACACCTTTGCGGAGGAGTGGGCACAACTCTGTGAATGGGTTGAGGATCTGATACAGTGGGCAACAGAAATTGGGCTGTTACTTGATGCCGCACGGAAATACAGCGAGGAACAGATTACCGAGGATATGTGGGCGGCGGCAGCAGCAGAAGACTGTCTCACAATGGCCGAGGTGGTAGATGCAGGGGCGTGCCAACGGTGGGCGGCAATTGTGGAGCGCGAGCGGGTGATTCAGGAACGCCAACCCGCGATGGCCCTGTTTGCGATACGCCGGTTTGATTTCCTCGAACTCATGGCCGAAATTCCTCCCAAAGAAGAGGACGTGGCGACCATGGTGGCGATGATGGCCCATAATGGGGAACGGCTGGGACGGGTAGCTGCGATGATTGCTGATGAAGCGCCAGTGGTCCAACGCTTGGTCCGCGAAGTCACGCGGAGAATGGAGGATGTGCTGTGTCCTTCAGATCCAGGCATCAATGCGATCCATCGCATGGGCAGTCGCCAACGGTACAATACAGCCCTTGATGTGTTACGTCGGACCAAAGGGCAGGGGTATCGACAGTATCAGGCACGCTACCTGCGGTATCTCTGGCATACGCAACAGTATGAAGCGGTGCTGGCGCTGGCCCAGGCGTGGCAAGGGATTGCGCCACGGAAGGAAGCCCTGGCACAGCGGTATCTGGCGCAATGGCGGGCAGATGTCCGTGCGGCGATGCCCGCGTATTTCCAAGAAACGGGGGAACGATCACAATCAGACCATGCCGAGGCGTGGCTCTATGACTGAGCAGGGGAGGAGGAAACCATGCCTGCATTTTCGAGTATCAGTACGCTCCTGGGCGCGATCCGCGTTAATCGGACGATGGGTGCCCAGGCGGGATTGCAAGATCTCGGCGGAAAGGTGGCCGTCCTGATCAGTGCCGTGAATACCATTAACGCGAACCTGTCGCTGATTCAGGTGGCGCTGGGGTCGGCCCATGCGTCTGCGGTGACGTTTTCCTCGCTCTCTGGGTTATTACCACTAGCGAGTACCTATACTACGATTGGGAACTTTACTGCATAGTCAGAGGAGGACCTATGGCCGAGAAGAAGCAGGGTGAGGCACAGCCCCAGGTGGAGACGCCTGTCGTGCCGCGTGTCTATCTCAAAGACCCAAGCATCAACCGCTCCAGTATGTGGCACAGGGCCTATGTCGGTGGCCTGGATGGTGGGCGGATGCATGTGTTAGAGATTACAGGCGGGACAAAAAAGGGTTTAAGCCTCGAAGATTTTGAATTGTTTCGGGATGCGGGCGTCATTACCACTGAGCGCCCCAAACGACAACACGACGATATTGAAGACTAAGGAGTATTGATATGGCTACCGAATCCCATGCCCAGCCATCGGCAACGTTCCGGCCCGAGCGGCCCGAGAGGCCAGATCGACCTGGACGCCATGTCACGCATGAACTCAGCATGACGACCCGCGAGAAGGTCATGCTGGAAACCCCGTATGATGCCGTGTTCGAAGTCGAATCAGGGAATTGCACCCTGAATGTGATCGATGTGATGCATGCAGAAATTGTGTCCGATGATAAGCCTGGGGACTCGCGTATTAGCGTGACCCCCACCGAGCCGCATGACGACCATGTGCCAGCGATGGTGTTGTGCCATGTGGCCTATCCTGTCACTGCATTAGTCGTAGGGACTGCGGTGCCTAAATAACCTCTGTGGCTACACAGAAGCGATGGGAGAGCGATTATGGAACACGATCCGTGCTTAGAAGAATTGCGACACTGGACCGACGCGAGGCAACAGGAAGGGGCTGATCGCCATGTGGTTGAACTGGCGCAGCATATCCTAGCCGTGTGTGATTGGATGGAGAAGAGGTTAGACGTCCTCGATAATCGGGAAGGTGCATGATGCAAGTCAACCTATGTTTTGCCAGGTCCATCCCCATCGTTGCCGCTGTGGCGCTCATCTGGAGTACGGTACTGCCAGTGGCCCACGCCGCAGACTTTGCCGTTCTGGGCGGCGCGGCGGTGACGTGTACCGATTCTATCCTCAATGGCGCAGTGGGGCTGGCCAACCCTGGCACCATCACGCAAACCTCCTGTACGATAGGGTCAATCCATGAGGGCAATGCCACCGCGCAGACGGCCTATGATACGTTCCTGGCGTCGTATGCTGCGCTCGCCGCAGGCCCGCCCTGCGACTTTGCCAACGTGCCATTGGGGGGTGCATCCCTGGCCCCAGGCGTTTACTGTTATGATGCGGCGGTGACGGAAACAGGCACGATGCTGACGCTCAATGGGGCCTGTGATGACACCTGGATTTTCCGTATTGGCACCACTGGCACCGGGGCGCTGACGGGCACTAACTTTGCGGTCCTCCATCCGAACTGCCCAGACACCTGTAGCGGGAACGTGCAGTGGTGGACGGCCCAGGCGGCAACCTTGACGGATAGCCTTTTCCGGGGGAGTATCTTTGCCGGGGCTGACATTACCGCGACGAATGCCATTGTGAATGGGCAACTCCTTGCAGGCGGGACGGGAACCTCTGTCCTGCGCACGGGCGCAGTGACGGTGACAGATACGCTGGCAAACCAGTGCCCGACGCCCGCCGGAGAGGAACCTCCCCCGCAATCGCCGGTGTTTGTCGTGGGCGATGTGGACTTTACCGGAGTCGGGGATGTGGTCTATTTCTGGGGTGCGCAATGGTGGAAGAACAATGACATGAGTGGCGCGGTTAGCCCTGGTGTGGCGAGTTTCAAGGGCTACGCGACCCAGGCGAACCTCCAATGTGGGGGTACCTGGCAGTCATTGCCGGGCAACAGCTCCCAGCCGCCTGCGACCTTGCCTAACCATGTCCTGGTCGTGGTGACGTCGAGCGTGCTCAAGCAGGGGCCGAATATTAGCGGTATGATTGAGCAGATTGCCATTGTCGATCATGACGGCCAGTATGGCCCCAACCCTGGACATGCCGGACGTGGCGAGGTGACGGCGATTATCTGTGCGCAACCGTGACGGCTCTCCGGCATAAATGCCGGAGCTTCTAGGGATTTGCACCCATGCATCTCCGCCCAGATGCAGATAGGTCTTGTCTCTACTTTGCGGTACGTTTTTTACGTCCAGCCCTACGCTGGACAACGCCCTAAGCGTATTAGAAAGAGCCGCATATGGCACCCACATTGAGGCTATGCTCCTACTACGGGGAACGAAGACGACGCGACACCTTCTCGTCGGCCTCAAAGCAGCGTCTTCTCGCCATATCGTTTGAGAAAGTGTACTTGGTTTTTGTGACCTAAGCAAGTTTTTATGCGGCGCTGCCGCACATGGAATTGGTCTGAAGACAGGCCAATGTTCTTATATCCCCGGCATGAACGCCGAGGCTTTACGAACCAGGCCGTAAGGGTGGAGCCCTATGGGATTAATCTTGATTGTTCTCCTCGTTTTTTTCGTGTTCGGCGGTTTACCGACGTGGGGATATCACTCATACGGCTATGCACCGTCAGGGATTGTCGTCGTGCTGCTGGTGGTAGTCGTGGTCCTCGCCATGAGCGGGCGATTATGAGGTGTCTATGCCTCCGGCAAAGATGTGGTTTGCGGCCCTCTACGGGTTAATTACTGGCTCCACTGGTGCTCTCCTGACCGCCCTCACGCAAATTTCTGGGACCACGGACGCAGTAGCCACAACCACCTGGCTCGTTATTATCGCTACAGGCCTCTCGGCGGCTGCGGTCGCGGGGAAAGCTGCATGGGAAACCACCCAGCCAAAGACCCAGGCCTAAACGCCTTGGTCTCTCAGAGGTTTGTATGGGTGCGACAACAATTCCATGTGTGACCTACGAGACCGTGCGCTCTCTGATTCGGTCTGGGGACCTTTTGTTGGCCCAAGGTACCGGGCCGATGTCGAAGATCATCCAATATGCAACCGGGAGTGAGTATAGTCATGTGGCCTTTCTCCTGCGTCTCGATGTGTTAGATCGACTGATGGTGTTAGAATCCGTCGAATCTATTGGGATTCGGGCAACGTGCTTGAGTGGATATGTCGCTGATTACAACGGCACCGGACGTCCCTATCCTGGTCGCCTCATCATTGCCCGGCATTGTCGGGTAGATTTGCAAGCGCCAGAAGTATTGCAACAGTTCTCGCGGACAGCGGTGGACCTCTTAGGGTATCCTTACGATACGCAAGAAATTGTGGAGATTACTGCACGGATTGTTGCAGAGAAGCTCGGGATGCCTCCTCGACCCGTGCGAGAGAATAAGACGTTTATTTGCAGTGAGTTCGCCGCGCTGTGCTTGCGCTCTATTGGTGTGCATGTACCGTATAACCGAGCCAATTTTATTGCTCCAGGTGATTTCGCCGCATGCCCAGATATCGAGATACTCTGGGAGATTACCATGCCCGATCAGGATGCAGTGAGCACGCCTGGATATTTATAGGGGTGGTGTATGCCACGGGTACTCCTCGTCTTCCTTGTCCTCCTCGCGCTCGCCTGGGATGGGCACGCGCAAGGACAGGGGCAGACTGCCGTGCAGGGGCAGGCCAGCCCGTATAGTAGGGATAATGAGTCTGCGCAAGGGGGGGACCGTCTGCCCATCCCTGACCCAACCAGCCTCACCAGTCAGGCCCTGCGCGAGGCGATTGCCGCACTCAAGGATGTGGTTTATACGCGCCTGGAAGGGATGGATAAAGCCCTGGCGTTGGTCCAGGAGCAGGCCAAGCAGTTGCCGGTTGAGCTGGATAATCGCACCAACGCCGTGCGGAATGTCCTCCTTGAGCGGTTCAAGGGGATTGAACTCCAGTTCGAAGGGATTCAACTTCAATTCAAAGAACGGGATACGCGGGTGGAGCAGACCGCCCGTGACAGTAAAACTGCTGTCGATGCCGCGCTCCAAGCCGCCAAGGAAGCCGTAGAGAAACAGAATGCGGCGTCTGCCCAGGCGGCACAAAAAAGTGAGACGGCGTTTACCAAGCAAATTGACCAGCTCACCGAACTCTTCAGGACCGGCACCAAATCACTTGAGGATAAGATTACCGTCTCGAATAAAGTGGGCGATGATAAGCTCTCAGCCATTAATGATCGTATTACGCGGATTGAATCGGCGGCGCAGGGCTTCCGGGCATCCTCAAAGGACAGCGCAGATAACACGATGCTGATCATTGCCATGGTTGGTGGGCTGGTCGGTATCGTAGGGGTGATTGTGGCGATTGGAGTGGCCAGCCGGGCGCGGCACCCATGATAATGAGGATTATGATAAGTGTCTGAGTTTCTGAAAGTATTTAACATTAGTGACGGAGCCATTGCCTCGGAAGTCACCCCTGATTCCGTGGAAGGCCTGTATGCCTCTCCCAAGGAACTTGGGGACCTCTTTGGGTGCTCTGGCATTACGGAGCCGGATATACGGTTTGCGATGGGGCTCATTCATGCCCATTGTAACCGGCCCTCGCTCTGGCCCACGGAAGTGCTGACGTCCCCCATAGAAATCCCGTATGGTCGGCAGGAAACGCGCCTGGAACTCACGCCGATTGTGCGGCTCCTTGGGGTGGCCGGCAGGTACATGCAGGGACGGCGGGATCGGCAATCGGTGAATAACCCGTACAACAGCCTGAACCCGCTTCTCCTCATGGTCAGCACAGGAGGCCCCATCTGGACGGATATTCCACTCCAGGCCTGCGAAGTCGATTCGGCGACAGGGATTCTTTCCTTACCATGGAGCAATATGTTGCTGCCGTATGGGATGGTGAAGGTGCGATACATTGGCGGGTATATTTCTATTCCCTTTCGCGTGAAAGCCGCGATGGCGGAACTGATCAACACGGTCCATGCGAAACAAGTCAGTGATCGGACTCGCTATGCCTCCGGCAGGATTACCCGTCAATATGCTTCCGACAGCTTCATCACACCACAGGCCGCAGCCTTTTTGCAACCGTTTGTGATTCATAGCCTGTATTAGTATTTGTCGCAAATTCGTCACAAAGATGCTATAGTTATGCAAGGAGGCACGCATGACATCTGTCTTTGCGAGTAGCGAAGGGCCGTGTGGGGTCTTTGGCGCAACAGGCCCGTGCGGTGTAGGGGCTGTGTATGCGGTGTCCCATGCGCGAGCGGCCCACCTTCTTGAGCAGCGTGCACCGACCCAGGATGCGCGGGGGGATCTGCTGACTAGTTGGGTTGGCATTGGGATCACCTCCCTAGAAATGCAACCGATGGACCGGGATGTGAAGCGTGAAATCCATGGCCAAGTAATAGAGGTGGCATGGGTAGGGTTTGTGATGGGCGGCACGACCCTGCAAGAACTCGACCGCACGATCTTCATGGGGTATCAGTTGGAAGTGGTGCAGGTGGCTCCCTGGGGAGACCATGAGGAAATAGTATATAAAGAAATAGGTCGCTAGATGGCTGCATGGAGGTATTCCAGAGAAGAAATCATGGGCATCCTGCGACGTGAGCAAGCACAGGATGGGCTGGTGAGTATTGATGTCGTCAGTCTTTTCCTGTTGGATACGCCAATTACGGACCAGGACATTGCCTGGGCGTACCAGAGGGCTAGGCAGCACGGATGGATCAGTATGGAACTGCCAACGGATCGGCGCTATGCCCAGATTTTAGCCATGGATACCTAGTTATGCTGACATTAGCTCAACGAGTCGAAGCGGTGGTTACGGAAGGATGGAAGCTCTTGCCTGCGGTGAAGTACGAGGCGTGGATTACCGGCATTACGACCGAAGACCTTGGGGCGAAGCATGGCAACTACTCTCTCGACGATGGCATGATTACGCTCTCGACCCATCTGTTTATGGGTGCCAACGCCCATGAGTTGATGTACATTGACCGTTTTGGGCAGACCCCTCCTGTTGATGAGCCGTATCTCAGTCGTGCACTCCATACAATGGCCCACGAGGGGTTCCACGCCATAGGGCATAGCACGGGCCTGGACTCCACCGAGGAATGGTTGGCGCTGAGTGGCTGGGAAAACACCCTGGAAGAGGCTGAGGGCTACGGTCGCTACAATGAACGCCGACCTGGGTGGACGCCGCAGGGACTCTCTGGGTGGCGCTACGACAAAACCGCGTGGATGCCCAGAGAGTACAGCACCAAGAGCCCTGCCGAATGTTTCAGCGATTGCGGGGTGTACTATGCGGTAGGCTGGCAGCATCTTGCGCCACACGGCAATGGGCAGGCGAAGATGAAATATATGGCCCGCCGCGTGTGGGGACAAACGGAAGCATCAAGGTACCGAGCAGTCAGTGCCGGGTGGGCGCAGAAGTTTCAGCGGGTCTAGCGCAACCTCTATAGGGGGAACTATGGAGCAGGATCGATATATATTGACCTATGCGCGGAAGCATGGGATGTCGGGAGTGCAAGCGCGGAAACTCTTAGAACGTAAGCGCACACGGGAGAAGTATCAGGAGAACAAAAAGGATATCTGGGCCAGGGCCAAGTCGTTTGTCCATTGTTGTGGCCAGTGGTATCCCGTTGTGTCCTTACCGTTCGTGGTGCCGTGTTGCTATCGCACGTTTCGCATTGCGGTCAAACGAAGTGCGCTGCATCTTGGGTGTGTAGATCGGGACCAATTAATTGCACATGGGGTTGTGGAAGCAGGAAACAAGGCTGGGGGAATAGATTGAGTTATTTTGGCACTGTTTACAGCTCGTTTTACAGCAGTCTGGGAGCAATTAGTCAACGACCAGTGGTCGTTGACGGGCAAGACGGTGACGTATCTGGCAGACGCGGCCAAGCTCGTCAATGCGGATCGGTATAACGACCAGATTATTGTCCTTGCCCCGGAGGTCTCGGCAGAGCAGTTGACCTGGGCACCACTTGGGGCATCCGCACCGACAAGCCTGCTGATGTTTCAGGCCGATCAGCCCTGTGATATTCGTACCAACGGTCCGGGAGATACGACGTTTCTCAGTGGGGTACAACTGATGTATTTGGCGGGCCATATCTCGAACATCTACGTAACGACGGTGAGCCAGGTAGAAACGCGCATCCGGCTCATTGCGGCTGGGGGGAGTAATGCCAATCTCACGACCACATTGCCATTACCATGAACGATAAATACATCCTAGAAGGTACCACTGTTGTGCCCGTCGAGGATATACACACCTGGGCGCACTGGTTTGAGACGGCGGATCGCGTCGTTGCGCAGACCTGGATAACCGAGGATATGTGCGTGAGTACCGTATTTCTCGGGCTGGATCATCAGTGGGGCGATGGTCCCCCTCTCCTATTCGAGACCATGGTCTTCCTTGCTGGAAGTGAACGCGGGTGCACCCGTACCAGTACCTGGCACGAAGCCGAGCAAGAGCACCAGCGCGTAGTCGAGAGTCTCCAATAGGACATGTGAGAGGCTAAAAGGGGCAAGGTGCCGTAGGAAGCGGGAGCCCCTTCTCTCTTACAGACCAACGACAGCGAGACGTAGTGGCAATTCGGTGCTTCGACTGCGCCCGCTGCTATATAATTCTCCGGTATTGTAGCGCAATTTCCGGCCCAGTTGCGCATCTTGAAAGGGCTATAGTTCAGCCGGCCAGAACGCACGCCTTTGGAGCGTGATGTCCCAGGTTCGAATCCTGGTAGCCCTGTGGCCCGATAGCCAAGCGGATAGGCAGGAGTCTGCAAAACTCTTGAGGGCTGTTCAACTCAGCCTCGGGCCTCCTTCCATTATTTTTCTTCTTTTCTGTGTAAATATGCTATACTTCTCTCCGCGTGCAGCTGAACCTTTCATGCGGAGAGCGTGGTATGTACTTTACTCAAGGGCAACTTCAGCCATACCTTGATGCGCGCCTTCTGAGCGAGCAGATTCACCCAGACGCGCCGAATGTGCGTCTCTACAATTACACGGCATCCTGTCAGTACGAGAAAGCCTGGGATGTTGTGACGTTACACTGTCGTGGGTTGATTCTTGATAGGCAGGCTGAGCGGGTGCTGGCGAATCCCTTTCCCAAGTTCTTTAACTACGGCGAAACAGACATGGTAATTCCTGATGAGCCGCCAGAGATTACCGAGAAATTAGATGGGTCCCTTGGGATATTGTTCTGGCTCAATGATCAGCCCTGGATCGCCACGCGAGGCTCGTTTGTATCGGAACAAGCCCAATGGGCAACCCGATGGGTCCGTGAGCACGTCAAATACAATGCCTTGTGGCGGGATATCACGTACCTGGGCGAGATTATTTACCCAGAAAATCGTATTGTGGTGCAATATCCGTTCAGCGGATGGGTGTTGCTTGCTGCGCGTGATACGTTTCGAGGCGAGGAATATTCTATCTATGGGGACATGGTGACACGCCGGATTGTTCCTCGTGTTGCACAGCGCGTGCCGCATACCGATCTCGCAGCACTGGCACGGATGGATGAACCAAACAGTGAAGGCTTTGTGGTTCACTGGCATGGACAGGGGCTACGGATCAAGATCAAGTTTCAATCGTACCTAAGACTACATCGAATAATGACCGGGCTCTCAGAAAAAGCCATTTGGGAATGTCTGAGTAGTGGCCAGGATATCAGTCAGTATATCCAGGATGTCCCGGATGAATTTTATCGCTGGTTTGAGGGTGTGAAAAATCGTCTGTTAACTGAGTTCCAGCAGATCTGGACTGTGGTGGATACCGACTGGCAAGACATCCAGAAGTGGATGGTGGCAGAGGGATATACCAAAGAGACACACCGAAAAGAGATTGCGCTTACTATCCTCAAGCGGCGGTATCCCTCGATGCTCTTTAGTGTGCTGGATGGGAAGCCTTTCAATCAGGCGATCTGGAAATTAGTGCAGCCATCAGGTGCGACGGCGTTTCATGACAGCGGGGAGGAAGTGTGAGCAAACTCATTTGTATGCAAGGGCTGCAAGTGTCTGGCAAGACCACGAGGGCAGAGGAGTTGGTCAAGCAATATGGCAATGCGGTGCGGGTGAACCGGGACATCTTGCGCACCATGCTCCATTTCGATGTATGGAACTATAACAAAGAAAATATCACGCGGGATGTGTCTCGAAAGATGGTGATGTATCTCCTTCAGCAAGGGTCGGCGGGTGTGGTCATTGTCGATGACACGAACTTAGATGTCAAGGTGGTGGCAGCATGGAAAGATCTGGCGAGGGATTGCAATGCGGAATTTGAGCTATGGCGTCTCGACACCCCGATAGACGAATGTATTCGGCGGGACGCCCTACGCGAGAAGCGTGTAGGGAGAACAGTGATCGTCGGAACAGCCTGTCAGCACGGGCTCTATCCGTTCCCACCACAAGGGGTGATCATCTGCGATATTGACGGCACGCTGGCAAATTGTAGGCATCGCCTGCACTGGCTGCGCCAGGAGCCGAAGAACTGGACAAGGTTTTTCGAGGAGATGATCCACGATACGCCGCGAGATGAGATTCTTGAAAATGTCCTGGCGTACCAAGAGACCGGCCATCCGATCTTTCTAGTGTCGGGGCGACCGGACAACTATCGCCCGCAGACAGAAACATGGCTCCGGCACTTCTGTGGTGGGCTGGAGTACCAAGCCCTCTTTATGCGCCGTGCCGGCGACCATCGTCCTGATACCATCATCAAGGAAGAGATTCTGAAACGGTACTTCCCGGACCTGTCGTGTATTAAATATGTGGTCGATGATAGACCGTCTGTGCTGCGCATGTGGGCCAACCATGGGCTCCAGACGATTGATGTCGGCAATGGCGAGGACTTCTAGGGGATTGTTTCCCTTGCACTTTGGAAAAAGCGTACTACACTATGTACGTTTTGCTTGCCTACCATCCGCTGCGGGGGAACCAGCGTGCTTGATACCTTCACGACCATTTTGCTCACGGGCGGGACTGGCAGTTTTGGTACTGCCATGACGTCTTACCTCCTTGCATACACGGACGCCACCATACGGATTTATTCGCGGGGGGAAGCCTTGCGGGCAGAAATGCAAGAACGCTTCCGGGCACATCACCACCGGCTTCGCTTTCTCGCGGGGGATGTCCGTGATGAAGAACGACTGCGTGATGCTCTCGCAGGGGTCAACCTGGTGATCCATTGTGCGGCCCTCAAGCGGATTGAGATGGGGGAATACGACCCCATGGAGTTCATCAAAACCAACGTCATGGGGACGTTCAATGTCATGCGGGCGTGCCGGCATGCTGGGGTACGCCGTGCACTCTTTCTGAGTACGGACAAATCGGTCCAAGCCATTAACGTCTATGGCAGCGGCAAAGCCCTTGGAGAACGGTTGTGGTCACAGGGGAATGCGTATGCTCCCGAAGGCACAGAGTTTGTCGCCGTTCGTTATGGCAACGTCAGCAGCTCAAGAGGTTCCGTCATTCCGCTCTGGCGACAATGCCTTGCGGAGGGGAATCCTCTCCTTGTAACCGATTTAAGCATGACCCGCTTTTACATATCCCTGCAGGAAGCTGTAGAGACCGCCATTTTTGCGATTAATCATGCCCCACGCGGCAGCATCATTGTGCCGCACCTCCCAGCCTATACCATGGGCGATTTGGCCCAAGCCCTGATTGAACACTCAGGGCTCCCCCATGTAGAGATAGAATATATGGGCTTGCGTGCCGGCGAGAAGTGGCATGAAATGCTCGTGAGTGAAGACGAGACCTTGCGGCTGACGGAGTATATGGGTGAGTGTACGCAGCGATACTACTGTATCCCCGCACAGTCAACCTCCTGGACAACGGAGGAAGGTGGCCGCCTCGTGAGCCCATGGCAAATGGTGATGCTGCCTGCGCCCTACGAAAGCCAGGGATGGCCAGATCGACTGAATGTGTCCCAACTACGGGAACTCCTGGAGGGCGTATGAGAGCGGTATGTAAAATCCTTGTTCTCTTGGTTACTGTTCCTGGCATAGTCTCGCTGACTCTCTGTGCTATTTCCACGGATTTCCGACATGCGGCATTTCCTCCTCGCGTAGAAAGCCAGCAAAGCAAAGTGTTTACGAAGGTGGAAGACATTCAGGGATGTACCGTCTATTATGCACGGGCGTATAGTGCGTTTCTTGTCCTCTGTCCAACCTCAGTCGCCATAACAAGATAGGTTGCTATGAGTCTTACTGTCAACGGCAAGCCGCTCGATGATCCTTCCCACATCTATATAGTTGGGGAGATTTCTGGTAATCACAATCAGGACTACAAGCATGCCGAACAGCTCGTGGTCGCAGCAGCGGAGGCAGGGGCAGATGCCGTCAAGCTACAAACGTTTATGGCGGATGAGATCTGTGCGGATATTCCTTTTCCCTACGGGCATGATGCGGCCCACGACGCCTGGGCACGTAAACTTGGGGTAGTGGGCATGCGCGATCTATTCAGGCTCGGCGGCTTTCCCCGTCCATGGCATGCACCGCTCAAGAAGTTTGCGGAATCCTGTGGCATCGCGTTCTTATCAACGCCCTTCTCCGTGGATGCAGCCCGGTTCCTCGTCGAAGAGATTGGCGTCCAAGGCCTCAAAATTGCCTCTGGGGACCTTACCTTTACGCCACTACTGGAATATGCTGCTAGTGCGAATCTCCCCGTCATTATGAGTACTGGTGGGGCAACGATGGATGAGGTCAGAGAGGCGATGCAGATCTTTGATGACGCAGACTGTTGCCCTGTGGTCTTGCACTGCCTGAGCGTCTATCCCTGCGAGGAAGCGATCATCAACTTGCGAGCGTTGAAAACCATCTCTCGACTCCTCGACTGCCCTACAGGCTTCTCTGACCATACCTTATCCTTTGACATTGTGCCGGCCGTGGCCGCTGCCACAGGGGAGTGCTGCGTCTACGAGAAACACATTAGGTTAGACGACGACACCACCAGTATTGATGTCGGCCACAGCCTAACCCCTCCGCAATTTGCCACGATGGTAGACATCTTGCGGCGTGTGCCACAGATGCTTGGGAGTGGCATCAAGGAGCCGCATCCATTGGAAATGCATGACCGGCTCTGGGCGAGACGCGGCGGGGATGGCTTACGACCGACCGAGAGAGCGAGGGAAGGGGTATGGGAATGAACCAGCGACTCTGGGTCATTGTGCAGGCCCGCATGGGTGGAGAGCGGTTTCCAGGAAAAGTGCTGGCACCGCTCCTGGGCCAACCCATGTTGCTCTGGCAGTTAGAACGTTTGTCGCGGGCGGTGCGGTTATATGATGGGCTGGTGGTCATCTGTCCTAAAGAGGATGAGGCTCTCCAGGAGATGTGTGCCAGGCATGGATTTCTCTGTCGTGGCTATGATGGGCCAGTAGAGGATGTTCTTGGTCGGTATATGCAAGCGGCAGAGGAACACAAGGCAACCGACATTGTACGTGTAACAGGGGATTGTCCACTGATCGACCCCGCCATTCTTGAACGGCTCTTATATATGTATAACGGCCAAATGTGTGACCATGTAGGAGTAGCAGCAGAATGGCCAGACGGACAAGATATGGAAGCCTTTACGTTCGAAGCACTGAAAGTTGCCCACGCAAAGGCGACGGCCCCGAGCGACAGGGAGCATGTGACACCGTATATGTGGCAAAATACCGAGATGTTTCAGTGTAAAACCCTTCCCTGTCCCTTTGACCTCTCCCACCAGCAATACTCTGTGGATACGGAAGCAGATCTCCGAGTGGTCACACGCATCCTGCGGGCCTGCCTAGACCAGTACGGTAGTCATTTTGGTTGGCAAGAAATTGCCCATGTACTGCGTCAGCCATCCTTGCAAGCCCTTCATGATACCCGGTTGGCACGGAACCACAAGTATCTGGCGCAGCGACAGGCAGAGGGCACAAGCCAGGCGGAGACCTGGGCGCAGGTACGCTACGAAGGGAGACTGGATGGATCAAATCCTTGATCGCTTGTGGCTCGGTGGGTGCGAACCAGACGCCGATGCCTTACTCCGTTGTGAGTTTGGCTGTGTGATCTCGCTGTGTGAAGTCCCCCCTATTATCCAGACGCCTGGTATTCAGCACATTCAAGCGCCCTTTCCTGACGAGAGGTTTCTGCCAGTGCCGGAGTGGTCGTCTCGGGTCCATGCGCTGCGGCAAGCACTCCGCAAATACCCCACCGTCTTTGTAGGGTGTCGGTTGGGCAAGAGTCGTGCGCCAAGTCTGGTAGCCGCGTATCTCACGGAGATTGGGTGGGACCTTGACACAGCGCTGGCCTTTCTGGTCTCTCGGAGAAGTGAGGTGGCACCCCATGCCGAAACCTGGCGTGGCGTGCAACAGTGGCATGCATCGTTACGCTGGGGGAATGGCCATGGAGGCTAATCATCGACCGTCTGTGCTGTATCACTATTTCCGCGATAGCAAGGGCCAGCCGCGTATTGTGCTGGCGCGGGTCATCCAGCCCGATGGACAAGTGGGCTATGGGTGGAGCATTTTGGGACTCATGGATCAGTTCCACAGCAAGGATTATGTCATCGAAACCAGCGAAGGGCAGACGTGCTATCGTGGAGGCAACCGTATTGCGCGGGAGCGGGCGGCATGCGCCATTGGGAATCCCAAGCGTGGGGTCCAGGTGGCCGATGGGGTGTGGAGGTACAAGCGACGGATTTATCATCCCCATGCCATCGACAGCATTATAGCGACCAACGCCCAATGTCTCCTTGATCTGAACTACCACGACACCACTACGATGCTGCCCTTTGCCATGCAACCGCCACGCGAAAAGGAAGGTGTATGAACCAGCACCCAAAATGCCAGGAATGGATAGAGCGCAGTCAGCGGGTACTGGCTGGAGGGCCTGCCACGTTATCCAAATTGCCGTCCCGCTATCCCCAGGGCATTGCGCCTGGGGTGCTCAGTAGTTGTTATGGGGGAGTGGAAAGACGGAATGGGGCGTATGTCACCTGCCCCGATGGCATCCGGTATGTGGATCTCGTGGCGGGGCTAGGGCCGGTGATCCTGGGGCATGCGGATGCCGCTGTCACCCTCGCGGTTATGGAACAAGCCGAGCACTTCGCCTGTAGCACCCTGAGCACGCCCCTGGAATGCGAGGTCGCAGAAATGCTGTGTGATCTCATCCCTGGCGTTGAGCAGGTGCGGTTTGCGTGTAACGGCAAAGACGTCACCGAAGCGGCAGTGAAAGTCGCCCGCCATGTAACGGGTCGGGATCATGTCATTTACTGTGGTTATGCTGGTGGTTTTCCTGATTATCTCAGTACCACCAACAAGTGTGGCGGGGTCTTGCCATTCCTTGCTGAATACAACCATCAGGTCCCCTGGCGGGATTTTGACGCGGTGGAAAAAGTCTTTGGGTTCATGGAAGTATCCTTAGAACGGAACGATCTTGCAGCCATCATCCTTGAAGTGCCTCCTGAAGCATCTGGAATCGAGATGAATGACACTACGGCAACGATCAATCGATATAAAGACATGGCCCATGCCCGTGGAGGCCTGTGCATCCTTGATGAAATTGTCACAGGGCTGCGGTACGCCATCGGGGGAGCGCAGGAGTATTACGGGGTTGAGGCAGACCTGATCACGATGAGCAAGGCGCTTGGCAATGGGTTGCCTATCGCGGCCATCTTAGGCAAACGTGATTTGATGCAGGTGTTTGAGGGCGGAAGAGTCTTTCTGTCCACGACCTTCGGCGCATCTCCGATTAGTCTGGCGGCGGCAAAAGCTACCCTGATCGAACTCCAAAGCTCGCATGGACAGCGCCAGTTACGCACCTGGGGCGAAGCGTTGCACCGCCAGATCGTGCATGCGTTTCAGGATTGTGGGCTTTCGGCCACCATCCGGGGCAACTTCGCCCGGATGGTTATTGACTGGCACGACATCCCAGGGGTCGCCACCGCAGCCGAATTGCGCACGCTCTGGCTGCAAGAAATGGCGAAACGCAACATCCTGATTGGGGTGCCCATCTTCCCGATGTGCTGTTATGACGAAGGGATTGTTGATGACATCCTGGATGCCGTCTCGGATAGCATTCCATGGATGATGGTCGAAAGTCGTAGTCAAGTGCTGAAGCGGTTAGAGGTGCCAGTGATCGATGAAATATTCCAACGCTACGTGTCAGTGGAGACGCCAGATGTCTAACGTCGTGAAAGACACCAGAAAACTCATTCTTGATTGTATTGAGGATGCTGTAGTTAATCTCCTCTTCTATGACAGGAAAGAGGATGAAGAACTCTCCGAGGAAGCGATAGAAAACGCATTTACAAGCCATACGATTAGCATTGACGATGCGGTACATTGTTTCCGCATGGCGTTGATAAACGGTCTTGAGTGGCCTAGCGATGCCTAATATCCTCATTAGAACGGACATAGGTGGTACGCACGGAATGGGACATGCAGTGCGCTGTCTCGCGCTGGCGCAGGCCCTCACGGCCCGTGGTGCACGTATAGGTTTTGTGTCAAACACACCCCAAAGCCTTGCACCTTTTGTTGCCCCATTTCTGTGTACGGATGTTGCGACTGTTGCAGTGCAGCCAGAAAGTCGAGGCTATGGGCCTGCGGATATGGTGGTTATAGACACCAAATATCCTATTGAGGAAACGTGGTATCGAGACTTTGGAACTGCGTTGAGAAGTAAGGTCATCCGTATTGACCATCCCCATGCTACGCCAGAGTCCTGCGCCCTTTTGATTGGTCCGTGCGCTCACTGGTCCCTTGAGACAGTCGGAACGCTTGCCGACACCTTTGGTAGCCGCTTTCTCTACGGCTGGGAGTATGTCATGCTGCGACCGGAGGTGACGGCACACCAGCCCATCCCTTATGCGGAACGGATCGGTGGGCCAATCGTGTTTTGTGCGGGGGGCAGTGACCCAACCGGCGCGCTAGCCCAGATGTATGAGTGGACTGCCGATGAATGGGATCGGTGGTTGCCAGCGGTGAAGAAAATCTTTGCCATCCCGTCCATGGGTCAGCACACCTTCCCGCCACGGCATCATCCCTTACACACCTTTTTTGAGCCGTTTACGCCGGCCCTCCTTCAGACGGCATCTATGGTGGTCAGTCTTTTTGGGGTTGCGGCGTATGAATGCCTGTACTACCAAACACCGGCGTTGATGTTTGCCCATACGGAAGAGAACGCCATGGGCGCGAGAGCCCTGCAGTATACGTCTGCGCAGGCATGTGTGACAGGGGGGCTCCTAGAGAAAATGGACCAAGAACATTTTTGTGACATGGTGGAGCTGGTGTATCACGCCACTATACGGAAAGTGACGGAAGGACAACAATGGATTGATGGTCTAGGAACACAGCGCGTGGCAGACGCAATTCTTGCCATCTAGGAGGATACGACCATGGGTGGTGAACACCAGCGGAGGGGCAACCCACATCCGCCGATGAGCATGCAATCGGCGGCGATGACCCTCTGGAACTGGATGACTGAGCATGGCCGTGCTCCCAATGCCAATGAGTGTCGGACAGCAAATGGTCTGCACTGGTTTCAAACCTATTACAAGGTGTTTGGGATGTCCAATTTCAGTGCAGAGATCATTCCCATGGTCAGTAGCCTCATGTCGAGTATGAAGACACGCCGGTGCCGGGGATATGCCAAAGATGGGAGTGATTGTGCGGAGGTTTTTCTTGACCAAGGAGCGCATATCCGACTGTGTGACAGTTGTCGGAGGAAACAAGAGCAGGGAGGGGGAGAGTATTCGATTGCGCTGTATGCCAGGTCCATGACGCTGGAAGAACTTGGAGGCGGTGGAGGGGGGTGGAGTGTGTATGAAAATTGGGTCCAGGATGTGAATTGGAGCGGGCCATAATGGAATTTAAGGATGGGAAATTTTACTTACGGAACGGGAAGTCCTTTACAACCTCGTATGGAAATGTCATCGGCATTGGCCCATCAGGAAATATGTATAGTGGATATGATGGCACATTGGCAGAGGATGTTATCTTAGATCCAGGGGAAACAATGGTCGATTGCTGGATACAAATTGGGAAGGAGGCGTGCAAGACGATAGAGGACAAACAGACGTGAGTAACTATGATTTTCAGATCGGCTGGCATGATGGATCGAACTGGCCGGATTGGGGCTCTGCACCGCGCAAACCACTGGTGGACTTTGATATGACACACCGGGGCGAATGGTTGACCAGCGTCATCGGGAAAGACCCCCGCACTGGTGAAAACACCATCTATCATATTCTCAAATGCGAAATTTGCGTTTCCATACACGCCTGGCCACTCCCCTGCCTTGAGGATCTTGCCACCTATTATCAACGGGAATTTTTCCAGCACGAAAAGCCAGACTATCTCGACCGTTATGATGAAGATAGGGGGTGGTGGGAGACCTGTGTACATGGACCGCTGTTGGATACTGCCGCCACCTATCGTCTCCAAAACAACCCGGGTGGTATCCAACGGATGCAAGTCCTAGAGGTTGGCGCTGGTCCAGGGATAGCCTTAGATGTGGCCGCGCAATATGGTTGGGGGACCTACGCGGTAGAACCAAGCCCCGTCTGTGCTGCTCGGCTGCGACAGCGCGGCCATACAGTCTACGAAGGCACGCTCGAAGGGTATGCGGAAGCGGTTGCAGGTTTTCAACGGCAATTCGATATTGTGTATCTCTATGAGGTCTTAGAACACCAGCCGAACCCCTACGACTTTCTTGATACCTGTCGCCAGCTCACCAAGCCTGGGGGGATATTGGTGGTCTGCGTGCCTAATGATGCCTCGCCTATACAATATGACGCCTGCCAACGCTTAGGAATTGGCGAATACTGGTGGGCACCGCCCCAACATTTGCACTACTATTCCCCGAAGATGCTCCAGTTAGTGGTGCGATGGTCAGGATGGGATGTGCTGGATATCCGGGGGACCTTTCCCATGGAACTCTTTCTCTTGGGAGGGAGGAACTATGTGGGCAACCCGGTCGTTGGGCGCGAGATCCATGCGATCCGCATGAAGAACGAACTGGAATCCATCTCGCATGGCACCTGGAACACCCGGATAATTCGGTACCGTGATGAGATGGAGCGGCACCGTTATGGGCGAGAGATTGTCCTGCTCGCAAGGAAGCCCTATGAGTAGTGTGGTGGTAACACTAAGGGGGGTGGCATGGGAGTGACCGTATTACTCAACAACGAGAATGCTCCGCTCAAGCGTCTTGCTGTTGCACGGATTGAACTGGATGCCCAGAGTCCCTTTGTCACGCTTGGAGACACAGGGGAGGGGCTCTTGTATGCCCTCACAGGAAAATGTACCGTCTATGCCGACGGGATGTGCATTGGGACATTGGGAGGACGCCAAAAGATTGAAGAACGTGACGTCCAGTGTATCCGCTTTAAGGCACAGCCAGTGATTACAGTAGGTGTTGTCGGGCATGCGGCAGATCTGTTATGGGTGACATGTGCAGGAGAAAGTACGGGATGGCATGGAGCATCGTATCATGTACAACGTGAGGATGTCGTGGTCTGGCATGATGTAGGGAGTGGCACGCATCAGCGCGTTGTTGCGGAAGTCCCGACACCACAGGGATACGAGATTCATTGCGGAGAAACCCACAATCAGGTTGGTGGAATTAGTTCCTTTCCAGCCCATGCGACCCAAGAAGACATTGCACGGTTTAGCAATGGGGAAACGACATGGGAAGAGGTCATGTTTTTTGAATGTGCGAAACCTGGGATAGCCAATCTCAAGGGGGTATATACCGATGGCAAGATTGTGAACAAGCTCGTTGAGGTTTTTAACGGATCGGCTCATGCCTTATGCTTAGGGTCACATGCTATCTATGCTGCGCCAGATGCGACCATAGAATATCAATGGTTCTATATTGGGAATGCTTTGACGAAATCATACAATGCCAAGGCAACTGATTTGAAGACCTACGTTAAGTAAAGGGGTTTTGTAATGGCACTGGCACTCGTGTCAGGAATCTCTGGCGGCATTGGTAGCGTTGTGGCACGGCGGTGCTGGCGGGAAGGCTACTCGATCCTCGGCATTGGGACAACAATACGGCATATTAGCACGGCAACCGTGTGGTTCCGTACCCATCCACGCACCGGGCAAGTGGCCTGGTGTTGTATCGAGGACCTCAGACACACGGGAAACATGTGGCAGATCGAAGGCATCATCCGAGACTATGGCCCTGTCGCACTGGTCGCAGTTTGTCATGGTGCGGCGGGCTGGCGCGGGAAGGCCGAAGATGCCGAAGGTGTAGCGATGGCCGAGCAGATCATCGGCGTCGATGTGTTAGGGGCATATCGCCTCTGTGTGGCGGCATATCCTAGTCTGTGTGCCCACGGATCTGGGACCATTGCCCTGGTATCCTCCATCCATGCAAATGCGACGTATCCTGAGCGGGTGCCGTATGCCATTGCCAAAAGCGCCATGGGTGGGCTCATGCGCGGACTAGCAGTGGAGTGGGGCAAGGATAATATCACAGTCAACATGCTGACCCCATGGCAAGTCGAAGGCACCCGCACGACGGCGATTGCAGCACACGAAGGGGAGGATACACTCCAACGGTATACCGAACGGTCCCCGCTTCGACGATTGGTGGACCCGGAGGATATTGCCACCACTATTCTCTGGTTAACGCAGTGCCGTAGCATCACCGGCAGTGAGATTGCCTTAGACTGTGGAGTACGGGCCTCGGCCTGGCACCACCCCTTTACCGAAGGAAAGACGAGACATGTATCTCCATGATTGCGCGGGAGCGGAATGCCCCTATTGCTCTCATTTTGCGTTGGTGCAGAGAACCAACATTCCTCATCGGCTATGGTTGGATAGTATGGGGAAAGAAGTGACAACCTATCCCAAGCGGCTCAGTGTGGGCACAACGGTCATCATTATGATAGGCACCATGGAGAACCGGCAGATCTTGTGCCAGCAACGCCGGGACAACAGCCAGTGGGGCTTCCCTGGCGGTTCCCAGAACATCGGGGAATCCATTACGGCGTGTGCGGTGCGGGAAGTCAAAGAAGAAACAGGTCTGGATGTCGAATTGGTCGGGGTGACATCGATTGACAGCGATCCTGAAAACTATGCACTCTGCACCTATCTTGATGGTGTTGTGCACTACACCTGTGTCAGTTTTTTGGCGACCGTGCCGCGTGTACAGTGGGGCAATGAGTATCTCCCTGACGTCACGCCGTGTGTCGAATCGCTGGCCCTCGCCTGGCATCCCATTCATCGGTTGCCAGAACCCTTTCTCCTGAATCACCGCTGGCGTCTAGAGCAAGCTCTGGCCCATCGCGGACCATTTCTTCCGGTGCGTTAAAAGGGGTTTTTCATGGACACACCACTCGTCTGGATCGTCGGCTGGAGAAAGAAAATAAGTTTATTTAGGAATTTAATTGTGCTATAATAGGGGATTGTGCAGTATGCCTAGTACTGAACAATCCCCTAACCATGCAACCTGTAGAGAGGATGCTATGGCTAATCAGTATTATACATCCTTCCCAGAAGTATATGTCTATTGTAGCCTTTGTTATTTTCCAATTAGAATCAAACCATACAGACTCAAAAGAACCGAAAATTTCTTTTGTTCTACTCTGTGTAGGATGCGAGAGAAATATTACGGAAAAGAGATGTAATACATGTGGGGAAATATGCACCATAGGTGATTTTAGCAAAGCTAGAAATAAAAAATGTGGAGTGCGAGGATCTTGCAAAACATGCGAAGCAAAAAAGAGATTAGAATATTTCTATAAAAACCATAAAAAACAACTCCATATTGCTGCAATATGGAAGGAGAAAAACAGAGAACATATAAAGGTATATGACAGGGAAAGAAGGAAAAATAACCCAGAAAAAAGGAGGGAGTATAAAGAAGCAAGAGTTGCCAGAGAAAAGGGTGCTCCCATAGCGACTCTTACAGTCAAAGAATGGTATTTCATTAAACAATCATATAATTTCAGGTGTGTATACTGCGGGAAGAAAGTAAAGAAACTTACTAAAGATCATATTATTCCACTCTCTAGAGGCGGCAATCATACAATGGACAATGTTGTCCCTGCATGTTTCTCATGTAATTCCAGAAAGAAAGCAGGGCCACCTCTGTGTCCGGTACAACCTTTATTGGCGCTAGGCATATGAAAAAGAACGCTATATTATGTGTCGGTTGTGGATATTTACAGGTGCCGTTTATAATGGAAGCAAAGTATCTGGATCTCTTCGTCATTGGAACCGATGTGAACAAAAATGCCATCGGGTGCCAAATAGTTGACGAGTTTGTACAAATAGATACCTACGATACTCAAGCACATCATGAACTTGGGAAAAGGCTAAAAACAGACAAGAGATTCAATATACTTGGAGTTGCAACATGCGGAAGTGATACTGCTCCCTCCGTCGCCGCAGCAGCAGCCGCTGCCCAGGTCCCAGGGATACCATTAGAGATCGCACGACTGACCCATGATAAGCGAGCGGTACGTGATGCGCTAGAAGATGCAGGACTCAACTGTTACCAGCCTGCCTGGGAGGAATACGACAGCAGCCTGCCGGCATATGGACCAGATCTGCATTATCAAGGGCCATTCCCATGCATCATCAAGCCGTCCGAGGAACGGGCCAGTCGTGGCGTCACCATCATCCGGTCGGAAGAAGACTGGTTGGCGGGGATGGAGAAGGTCAAGCCCTATGGAGACGTCTACCTTGTGGAAGAACTCCTGGCGGGGACCGAACATAGCACCGAAGTCATCTTTGGCAATGACGGCGAAGTGCTATTCTTTAACATTGTGGACCGCTATTTTGATTACCGCTCGGGGGTGCCCATTGAGAAAGGGCATATCAATCCCACGCTGCTGGATGACCATGCCCAACAAACCATCTTACTCATGGTCCTTGCGGCAGCAAAGGCACTTGGGGTGTCCTGGGGACCGTTTAAGATTGACCTGATGCTGACAAAAGATGGACCGAAAATCCTTGAGGTTTGTGCTCGGCTGAGTGGTGGGTATGACAGCCAGTGGAGTAGCCCTATCACCAATCGCCACCCCATGCGGATACTGCTGCGACTGGCATGCGGGCTCCCTGTCGAAGCAGAGAAACCAATACAAGATGCGGAGGGCTACGGCGCAGTTGCTGCGATCCTCCAGACACACGCTGGCGTGCTCCAGCATCTACGGGTGCCAGGTGTCGCCTTCGCGGATGCAAACTGTCGGAGGGATGTCTACAAGGACAGGGGCGTGATTCTCAACGTGCTGCCTGGTGATGTCATCGCACCCCTCGACCATAACGCGGCTCGGGCAGGCTTTGTACGGGTCCATGGCATCGACTATTGGAATACGTGGAAGACCGCCGAGGCCATCGCACAGACGATTACGGAGAGCATGGAAATCACCTGAGCGCCCCGCCTTCCCACTGATTAACCCATTCCCCTTTCGCCTGAAATAGCCCACCCGTTTGGTACGCTCCTCTATATACGCCACAGGTGTGTGTGGATCATGTAGAGGAGAACCTTTATGGCAGTCGTCTCTGTTTCCCTTAGTGGAGCCTGGCGCGTCAGTAGCGTCAACCCCGCGCTCGACCTGATTACGCGCAATATCAGTGCGGTCATTACCGGAAGCACGTTTGTGCAGCAAGAAGTGGTGGTGCTGCCGAACGTCAGTGAGCTTGTCGTGTCGCTCCCCCTCTTTTCATCGCCCACGGGCATTCTGATGACGTCCACCAATGTGGTCCGGGTGAACTTTTCCGGCCAGGCATCGAGTACGTCTGCCGCCAGTGCGAGTGTCCTTCAGTTCAAGGACTTCGCGGGGTTTATGGTGCAGAGCGCGATATTGCCAAGCGGATTGCACTTCAGTAACAGCGGCGTCGATTCAGCTACAATTTGTGTACTAATAGTTGGATAAGCACTTATGGGTACGACCATTCCATATTTGTGAAATGGCACTTCTGGTAACGCCGAACTCTGCGGCAAGAACAGAAGATGGAATGATCCCACGGCTTGAAAGAATATATAAAGCCTGGGCTTGTGTAATAATATGGGGGTGGCGGGCTTTGTGGATTTTATCCTGGGCATTATCACTAATAGTTCCCAGGAAAAGATGTGTAGGATTCACGCAAAGTGGCTGATCGCAGCGATGGCAAACCAGCATACCATCTGGGATAGGCCCGCAATGGATGCGAAAAGAGATACGATGGGCACGATCTCTGTGTTTCGATATGGTAAACATCCCATATCCGCCAGATGTGCCAGCGATCCACAACCAGCACGCATCGTTTCCGAGACTACGGTCAACTTTTGCCCAGAAGCGTTCTTCCCACGAGGGCTTTCCGGCATTTCTCGTGAAGTGCTGTTTCGATACAGCTATGGGGGCAGGGTTATTCGGTTTTTTACTCCCTGGCATGCGTTGACGCAGGGATGCCTCCTGCATATTTTCAGCCTGGGTTCCAAGTCGAAGATGCTTAAAGATGTTGACACACGAACGATGATCGCAGGAATGCAGAATCGACATTCCAGTGGGAATATCCCCAAAGGTAATCATCCAGGCAACACGATGGGCTTTGGTAGTCTTCCCAATACTGAGGTTCTTACATATACCGTATCCTCCCTTATCCACCAGGCCTTCCCAGGGCCAGCAGGCATCCGGGCCACCCGAGCAATCGACATGGCTCCAAAAGCGAATGTGCAGCGGGGGACGATGCTTGCGCCCAGAGGTTGTGTAGTACCTGTGTTTTCCTTTGGTGCGTCGGCACGATTTACACCAGGGATGCCGACCACTCTTGTTCTTCGGCACCACATCAAACTCTGTCGCAGGTTTGGTCAAGCGACACTGCGCACAGCGTTGGGGCTCCATGCTGGGGCCATGCAGCGCAAAGTGCGCACGGTACGTGTTCGTAATATCGCAGGCTTTACATTCGCAGTTATGGCCAGAGGCATGCGAACGGTTCTTTACGAAGTCAGTCAGGGGTTTGTCCAGATGGCATTTCGAACAGCGTGGCATCGGCATGCTCCTCGTCAGCAGGGGAGACCTCGTAGTAAAGAAGGTACGGCAACATCTACGAGGAAGATGCTTTCGCTGTATAGCAGGTGTGAAGGGTAAGAACGATGGGCCGCAGTCAGATCTTTGAAGGGATCTTTAGTGCGATGCGCACCAATGCCAGCCTGATCCCTCTCCTTGGGACACAGACTGCAACGAACCTGCGTCTCTACCGTGATTTCCCGCAGCTCCAGAGCTTCCTTCTGGGTCCACCACGCTATGAACCTTCGACTGCCGAAGGCTGGCTTGTGCTGGAAGAAACACCACCTGGGCTCAATGCGTCTCGGGCGCAGTTCGACACAGTGTTCGAGGTTTTGGATATAAATTTCCATGTCTTTGCCACCACGTATGGCCTGGCCGATGATGTGTCGGACATCTTAGACGACCTGTTCTCATGGACGATTGAACAGCAACGGGATGTGCAATACGGCAATTATTTTGTGTTCTTCTCGCGGGCGTTCCAGAGCGGGGAGAAGTACGCCGAGGCGATCACCTTGCCCCACAAGACCCGACAATACCGGATGGAACTGATTCTTGCGGAGCAACGAGCGTAATGGACGGCATCTGGATCAACACAGGGGCGATGAGTGCCAAGTTTCAGTCCAAAACGGGCCAGATGCAGGGGTATGTGCGTGATCAGGGTACGAAGGCCGTTGAAGCGCAGATGCGGTCCATTCGCCAGGTGATCATCAATACCTCGCCGGTGGATACCGGACGTCTCAAAGCCTCGTGGAGCGAAGTCCGCTCCGTGGGCAATCTCGCCTATGCGTGTGGGACCAGTGTGCATTACGCGCCGACTTTGGAGTATGGCGGCTATCCTCGCGTGGGTCCGCGCACCATCCGTTTAGGCGGCGGAGCCCTTGGCGCAGGGTTTGTCGCAGGCCCTGGCGTCTACAGCCAGCAAGCGCCCCTGGGGTTTGTGCGGAAAGCCCTTGCAGGCTCGGTACGACAACTGCGCTTACGTATCCGCAATGTGCTCAGGCAGGGCTGGGGAGGCTTAGGCGCAGGGGATGCCACGGTCGATGAGCCACCCACGCCGCTTCCGGGTGGACCGCCAGGGCGACAAACAGTGATCAGTCCAACAGCAGGTATTAATCCCCAAACCTTGCATCTGATCTTTCAAGGATGGGCAGGAGGGGGAGGGCGCGGGCCGTCTCGTTGAAGTTAGCCCGAAGAAAGCAGTGCGCCGATGGAAGTTCTGGCACATGGAAATCTGGTCAACATCTATGGGTCCCTCGATGCCTACATCGAGAATGCGCTGGGAAATGCCATCACCATCCGTTTCCATGGGGTGCGGCGGTTTATCCCTCCTGTGGATGATCCATGGCTGGAGGTGCACTACGACTTCCTGGGACTACAGAGTGAGTTTCGCCGGCAAACAGGACGGTGGAACGATGACAAACTGATTCAGGCGACAGAACGGCAAGGCAACCTGCAACTCAATGTCTACCAACGAGCGCGGGTCTGGGCCACCCGGTACACGACTGCGGCGGCACGCGATCTGGTGATGGGAGCCTTCCCCGAAGGGCTGGTGATGAACGTCTACGACTATTCTCGGCTGCACGGACCTCGTGTTGGGTCGCTGATCTTCGATGGCAGTCAGGAACATGTGCAGGACCAGGGCATGCAGAGCGGCCTGATTCAGCATGTGATTCAAATACGAACAAGATATTTAGAGATGTTCACGCGATGAGTATTCCTCCGTTTGGTACAGATCCCAGAGGGCCGGCGTCTGAGCATCCTTCTGTGTCCATGTTTCCCCAGAACGACCGGACCTGGTTAGCCGAGCATCAGGCAGCGATACGGAAAGAACAGCGGGCCGACCAGGAATGGGAACACTATCAGACTATGGGCGCAGGGTTGGCCGTCATGTGCCTGAGCTTCTGGGGCACCATGCGCGATGCGGAGCCTGCCAATGAGATGCGATTTAGTCGGGAGGAGACATTACGGCTCCTAGAGGCAGCGTTGCGGGGGAGGTAGGGAGACTATGGGCGATAGATGGATTGTTGTGCCAATGCGCAGTTCATTCAGAGGGAGGTAAGTCTGCATGTCAGGTACATATGTTTATTTCGGTTAACCACAACTAGCCGACTAACAAGGTAACTTGTTATGCAAAATCGGGTGAAACGGTGAAAGCCAGGAACTGGTGACGCCGTACCAAGATTGACAGTCGATCAGCGGGTTGTACAAAAAACCCGTAGTTCTGTCAATAAGGTCTACAGCATAGGTGGTGAGGAATCGAACCAATAACCCACCCACGAGCGCCCGACACCCTACCAGGGGTGATGACATATGCGGGGCTGCACGGTCGAACGTGCAGAAGCTAGGGATAAAAAGCCTTAGCGTTAACAAGTCCGAAATTTGGAGAGTTACGCATTTACAGTGGCACAAGTGATGGCGTAGGTGGTCGCTACTATTTCCAGGTAGCGTTTGAGCAGATGGACTTCTCCTCGGTCGGTGGAAGGCCGCGCCCAGACGAGATTTTGGTGCTTGACCGTGGGGTGCTGAACTCCTTTGGCCACCACATTCAGGGCACAGATGCGGCTATTATGGCTCCGCAGCAAGTCACCTGGACCTGCATGCTGGATAACACGGTCAACCGCCACAATCTCCGCAGGGCGCTCTGTAATCCTGATCGGGATAGCCCCTGGCAGGTGGGCGGGCAGACGTGGAGCCATGTGAACGGAGAGAGTTTTGTCTACAACGGCGCTGGCTCGCTGGTGAGTACCCCGCTGCCGTATGACGTTCTCCAGGACCGGATCAATATCCAGGTGCTCTGGCATGGGAATCCTGAACAGGATGGCACGGCGGACCTGGGATACTCCATGAACGAAGTGTGGTTTCAGCCTGGGCAGTTACGGGTAACAGAGGCAGCGGACAGCGTGAAGATGGCGGTGACAGGCAGTATCTATGGGTTGATCTGTCAGATTTCGAACTTCAACCCTGGCACGGATGTGAGTCGGTAAGACTCATCTATGGGGGAACAGATGGACGAGCAGGGTAGTCAGAACGGGAGTAATGTCATTTATGAGCTGAGTGCGAGCAACCCGATCTTTGCGGCCACGGGCACTGCGATGGTGAAAGTGACGATTGATGGGGTAGAGACGATTCGGGAGATACCCATTCAATCCGTGGATGTGGGAGATGTGAATAAGCTGGTTGGGCCGGAGCCTCCCGTGCCGAACCGGGCAACCGGGGGAAATCCTAAGTTTGTCCCAGACCCGGAGAATCCCCAATACAAAGAGAAGGTTCAGGAGCGCAATGCACGCTTTGTCATGGCAATGGCGTGTTTTGGGCTACGGGTGCCGATTAAAGATAAACAGGGCGAGGTGGTCTGGAGTGCGGATAATACCGTGAAGGACCTCACGAAAGCGATTGAGGCACTCCACGACGCAGGGATTGTCTACAGCCAGATTTTTGCGATTACCCGGGCGATCAATGACCTGACCACGTTTGCCGAGGAGACGGCCATCCAGGAATAAGGCAGGCGCTCGGAATTACCGAGGAGGTCTGGGACGCCGTGCGGATTCCTCGCTTCATCGGGCATGATCTGGATGAGACGACGACCTTGTACATCGATGTCCACCTTGCCCTGGACATCTTCCATATGCGCTATCCGGTCTATATGGCGCAGACGACCCCTCTGGAGCGGAAGCTCTACCAACTCTATCTAGCGCTCAAAGGGGAAAAAGATAAGCACGCCCAATGGCATGCAGAAAACGATAGCCGAGCGGCCCAAAATGCCCATCAGGCCGTCAACCCGAATGCAAGAGCCTAGAGGAAGACGTTGATGCAGGTTTATAGTATACTACACGGGCATGCAGGAGACGGCAATCTCCTACATACCCTGCCACCGGATATTGGTGCCAAGAATGTGCAAAGAAAACAAGGGTTATAAGTATAAAAGAAAATAGGCTAAATAGGCATGGCTGAGATACTCGAAGCTGTCCTTGAACTCCGCGTAGATTCCTTCGTTGCCGCATTACAAAATGCTGCGCAAAATGTCACAGCCTTTGCCCAGGCGATCTCGGGCTCCATGGGCACCTCCGCCCAGGCATTCCAACAACAAGTCCAACAGATTAATCAGATTGCAACGGCCACGCAACGAGCGGCTGTGACCACGAAACAGACCAAAAAAGACGAAGATGATTTCCTCCGGGAGCTTGACAATGCGATGTTTGCCTTTCGCAAGCGCCTCGCGGCTGAACGAGTGGCGAACGAGAAACAAGCAGCCAAGGACAACGAAGCGCAGGAGCGGGCTACCGGGCAGTTTATTATGACCATGATCAAGGACCGGGTCGAGACAGAACGACGGGCAGCAGCGCAAATTTTGGCCATATGGCAAGCATCAGGACGGGACCTCGAACTCCTTGAGCAGAAACAGTACGAACAGCGGCATGCGCGGGCAGCGGCACGGGACGCCCGGAGTAACGCCAGTGCTGGAAGTGGGCTCAACCCCTTTGGGCAAGGGCCTGGTGGAGCCCTTGCCACACAGGACATCTTCCTACTCCAAGGGTACATCAATCTCACCACGAAGGCGATGCAGGAAACCACCTTCTTTGATGCGGCACTCATCCGTGTTGGTAGCAGCCTGAAAACTCTCGGGGGCTATCTCGGCGCAAGTTTCATCATTGGTATCCCCATTGCCCTTGCCCAATGGGCGAAAGAATCCGTGAATGTGGCCATACAGATGCAATCCCTAGAAGCCACGTTCCGGGCGATTACGGGCAGTGCGGCCAAGGCGAACCAGGAATTGACGTTCTTGCGGATAACGGCGAATAGGGTTGGCGTGGATTTCCTCGAAACTGCGAACCAATTCCGCAACCTGGAAGCGGCAGCACGCGGCACCAGCCTGGAAGGGACCAAGGTACGGGCGATCTTTGAATCCGTTGTCACTGCCACGCGGGTGATGGGCCTGAGTTCGGATCAAGCGTCCAGGGCGCTTCTTGCTCTCGAACAGATGATTTCTAAAGGAACTATAACAGCAGAAGAGCTTCGTAAACAGCTTTCACAGGCTATCCCGGGCAGCGTCGGAATTATGGCACGGGCGTTGGGGCTTGGGACTGAAGAACTCCAGAAGATGATGAAGGCGGGCGATCTCTTGACGGAGGATGTTCTCCCAAGATTTGGCGCACAGCTTACCCGTGAACTTGGCCCAGGGTTGGAAGCAGCCACGGAGCAAGCCGCTGCCACCTTTGCACGCTTTGGAAATAATATTCGAGACATCTCCGTCGCCATTGGAGAACGGATTCTTGCCCTGCTAAAGCCAGCCATGGACGGCATTAACTATATCGCGGAAAAATCCCGTGAGGCCAGACGAGAGGCGCAAGCTGCCCGCGAAGCGCTTGTCGGAGAAGCCCCGAAAGACCTGGGATCGATAACAGGCGTTGGGGGAAAGGTCCTCCAGGGGCAAATCGACCGCATGCGTGAAGAGATTGAGGCACGACAAGAAATCCTGTCCAAACTGAAACTCACATCGAATGTGTCAGGCCTTGGGCAACTGGTGTCACCCGAACAGATCGCCCAAGAAGAAAACACGATCAAGGGGCTCATGCGGGTCTATAAACTGCTGGAAGACCGGCGTACCGCCTATCTCGCCTCGCTTGAAGATAGTGGCGGTATGGAGCAAGAAATCCCCTTTAAGCGACAAACCAAGGAAATCAATGATGAACTAAAAAACCTGGAAAGCACGACAGCACGGATTGCCGTGCAACAGAAAAATTTCCCCGCCCTCTTTACCGGCAAGGGAGAACTCGAACAAGCGCGACAAACCATGCGGGATCTGGAGAAAGCCATTGACGCAGTTTCCAAGGCGATGGCCAGTGCCAAAGCAACGGAGAGTGGCATTATTCCAGCCACGATGCAACAGGACGCCGCAAAACTCAATGCGGAGTATGCGGCGGCACGCAAGGTCGTGGAAGGGATTGAGGCCAAGGACAAGGCAGAGAAAGAATACGCACAGGAATCCAAGCGATTGGCCGATACAGCCTTGGCAAACCTGCGCCAGGACGCAGCAGAGAAACAACGCATCGAAGAGGAGTACCAGTTAGCGATTGCGGAGGCAACCCAGGGCGAAACCGAGAAGAAACTGGCAGCACTTGCCCTCATGCTGAACAAAGCAAGAGCGGTCGGCGTAGAAGAAACCCTCATTGTCCAACGAGAAGCGGTCGAGCGCGAAAAGATCTACGCCGAGGAAGCCCGGAAGTCTACTGAAGCCAGAAAGACGGGCTTTGATGCTGTAAAAAAGCAGACGGAAGAACATCAACGACTCATTGACATGATCACTGATGCGGAAGTGAAAGCCACAAAAACCCGCGTGGATAACTACGACGAAGAGACCCAGCGCAAACGGGAACTTTTCCGGGCTGGGGTCGCAGCGGGCAATGCGGACATTGCAGAAGAAAACCAATTTGAAGCTGCTCGCGCTCGGGGTCGCACCCGCGTCTTGGACGAAGAGAATGAGAAACTGGCCAAAGAAGTCCAGAAGTCCTGGCGCGAGCTTGGGAATACGATAGAGAGCATCCTGGGGAACGCCTTTGAAAGTATCCTGAGCGGCTCCAAAAACTTCTTTGAAAGTATCCGTGATGCGTTCCTGAAGCTCCTAGCGCGGCTGGCGGCTGACGCCCTCACCCATGCGATTATCATTCCGGCCATTGTCCAGTTCATCGGCGGAGGCGGAGGAGGTGGGGGAACAGGGCTCGGCGGGGCAAGTAGTAGTCTCTTTGGCGGGGCAGGATTGAATCAAGTTGGCAGTCTCGGTGGCGAAGGAGGGGGAGGCACCCTGTCCACCGCACTCGGATTCGTCAGCGCCGGCAATAGTATTTCTGGAGCCCTGGGTGGGCCTACCCTGGGGATGGGCAGCTTCGGAGGGCTTGGGTCAGGGTTGATGGGTATGGAGCTTGGGGAATTAGGGATCTCAGGGGCAGGATATATTGGTGGGTCCACTGGAAGCTTGGGCGGGCTTGCCGCCACCAGTGTTGGGACAGTCATTGGTGGTATTGGCGCAGGTGTTGCGACAGGCATGATCCTTTCCCAGATTAATAGCATGCTTGGTATCCATGGCATTGCGAATACGACGCTTGCTGGTGCTGGCGGGGGTGCACTGGCAGGCACGATTATCCTTCCTGGCATTGGGACCGCCATCGGCGCGGTGGTAGGCGCAATTGGCGGGGCGCTCGCTGGGATTCTCGGCAAGGAAGGCAAAAAACCTGGATTTGATATTGAATCCATGCAAGCAGGGCGCGTGCGCTACGATGATGTGATAGGACTCACCGTCGAACAGCCCTTTAAGATTCTCGAAGACTTTCACCAGAAACTTGGCACCGATTACGAAGACTTCATTGCGATGATTGATGAGAGTATTAATGACCTGTTTCAGCAAACCATCGATGCCGTCAGTGGAGTCGATCCTGACATCCAAAAAGCCCTCGTCGATCCACTGAATGCTGCGTTTGCGAATATTGCCTCATGGATAGAAGAGTATCCAGCGCTGGGGGGCGATAAATTCAAAGAACAAATGGAGATTTTCTTAGGCACCGATCTTCCGAAGATGTTCCAGGGAGCCGCCGAGGGGAGCATTAGCAAATTTATCGAAGCGGTGAAAAAAATTGATCCAGTGGTCAAAGCCTTTATCCAGATTATTGACAGCCTCTTGGAAAACATCAAGGAGTTGCAGCAACAGCAACAGGCCCTTGATGATGTCCTCAAGGGTAATATCAAAACCCTGGCAGAGTCCCTCATGAGCCCTGCCGAAATCTTACGAGCACGACAGCAGGAGTACGCGGGGCTGCTGTCCCAATTTGAAGGAGGAGACGAAGCAACCAGAATTCTCCTGGCCCCGCAGATTGGCCAGTTGGCGAACACGATCATGGAACTCTCCAAGACCGTCTTTAATCCACAGCAGTCCTTTGGCGACCTCACCGGGATTCAGGGAGCGATCAAGAACCTCCAGGAGAGTCTCTATACGCCGGCGCAGGTCATGGCAGCTCGCCAGACGGATATGGCAAACCTCTTACAGCAATTCCGTAGCGGGGATCTGGGGGTACGCACCGTCCTTACCCCGCAGATTACCCAACTCGCCCTGCAGATTATGGAACTGGCCAAGGGGGTAAATACCCTGGCGGAACAAGAAGCCTTGATGCAAGATTTTCCGGCCCAACTCCGGGCTATTTCGGAAGCTTTGTATACCCCCGCGCAAAGTTTCCTCTCGCAACAAAGCCAGTTCAATGCCTTGATGGCCGCGTTCCGTGCCGGAACGCCGGAAGAACAGCTCTCGCTGGAGCCCCAGATTGCGAACCTTGCGGCCCAGATGCTCCAGTTAGCGAAAGGGGTGGATGTTCTGGGACAAGACCCGCAACTCCTGCGGCAAACTCAGGCCGACCTGCTTGCGGCGGTCCAGGAAGTCCAGAATACGATTACGCATCAAGTTCAGTCGGCCAGTCAGGATGCCATCCACATCTCGGCCACCCTGGAACGGACCCAGGCCGAGATGATCGGGGTGCTGCGGGAAGTCGAATACACCATGGCCGGCAACATTGTTGCGCAAGGCCAGCAAACTATCCAGGCGATGTGGGCAACCGCAGGGCAAATTATTGCCACGGACTATGCCATGACAAACGGCGTGATTACCGCGACGTATACCACCACGAATGGGGTGATTACGGCCCAATACAATAGCGCGGGTCAACTGATCGGGACGGAACATTATATCGGCGGGGTACTGGCAGGGTCGATCAATAACACCACTAATACAGTCGGGGTGTGGAGTAATTATCTTGCGACACTCCAGAGCCAGCTCATCGGACAGGTGGCGTATTCACGGGATCTTGCGTGGCATGCGTATGTCAATCTCCAGCAGGCGCTCTGGGTGGAAATCGATCTGGCACGCTATGAAATCGACCTCCTCATCAATTCGCTGCACGATCTGAATAGTGTGGATGCGGCGGTGGCCCGTGCGCTTGGGGTGCTTGGGGAAATGAATGCGCGGTTGGGCAATCCCCTGAACGTGCGGATGGATCAAGGCATTGGGACGCAGCTCCAACAGGATACGCTCCAGACGACACAGAATCTCCTGCGCAGCCAGCAAAACGCGAACCGTGCCATCATTGCCTTGCTCTCCAAGTCGGCGTTTGGCCTGTCCTTTGAGCAGGGGCTCAACTTAGGCGCAGGCTATACGGGCTATCAACATGGCGGGTATGTCCCGTTTTCAATGATGGCTCATCTCCATAGGGGTGAGAGGGTTATTCCTGAGTGGGAGAACCGAGGGCAAGGAGGAGGCCGCATGATCAATATCACCGTGAACGGCGGCAACCGCGATGCAGGCCAGATTGCCAATGAAGTTGTACAGATTATTGAGTCCAAATCGGGCAGGCTTCAGTCAACCAGTATTGTCACCAAGCGTCGGTAGGGGGAACACACCATGCCACAAGATCCAGCGTCAGCAGTCAGCCAGTGGGTTGGCAATCCTGGGTACCTGGTCCTGTCCTGGGCAGGTGGGGTCGGTGTGTGCAATATCTCCGTCTCCTTTACGCCTGCCTATGTACGGTGCCCCCAATTCGAATATGCCCCGCTGCAACGGATCAATCTGTCCGTCAATGGCACACTCCATGTCTTCGAAATTGCAACCAATGAAACACTGACCTTGCCTACGATCTGGCACGATTTGCCGTTCTTCGATGGGACAACAGACCCGAGAGGGAATTATACGCAGGGGCTCAAGAGTTTGTTGAGCTTCGTAAGGTACACTTTGTCATACTACGCAAACTCCTGTACTATTATGACACCGGATGGAATGATAGAGAACGTTCAGTACTGGGGGGGCCTTGAGTCATTTCAAGAGGCAAGTGATGGACAAAACATCTCGCCGCGAGCCGGAAGATGGGCTGGGTCGATCTCATTTTTGAGGTGCCAGTAAATGACGTGGGCGAATGCGCCTCTGGGGTTTCCGATTCCACGCCGGCCATGGACCATCAAACCTCCACTAGGGGCACAACTCGACTGGTCTCACCCGCTGACTCAGGGCCTCGAAGCCTGTTATCTCTTCAACGAAGGGCAGGGGACCACCCTACACGATCTCACTGGTCGTGGGCACAATGTCACCATTGGGCTCGGCAGCGGGGATACCCTCTGGACACAATGGGTTATTGATGCCATACAAGGCATCCCAGGCCACGCCCTCCTTGGCCTACCAGAGCCTGCCCCTGGGATCGGAGGGGTCGATCCGGTGAATGGGAATATGGCTCGGCCTATTGTCCTACCACAGGGCCGTGATTGGGCAGTGGAGTTCTGGGTCTATCGCACGAATATCTTACCAGTCAATGCGTCCTTTGGCCCCATTCTCTATTCGGCGGTCGCGTTCTACTATGGCACAGGATTTATTCAATATTCTGATGCGAGTTTTAGTCATACGGTGGCCCCGCTGAGTCTGCAATGGAACCACATCGTCTGGGTCAAGCGCGTCGACCAGGGAGGGGCCGCAGGGGCCAGGCTGGAGTTTTACCTGAATGGGCAGCGGGTGTCTCCCACCGCAAACACCATCCCTGATACCGCCATCTCCTGGAATAAATTTCTCCGATCGGAAGTGCCAGACCAGATTTTTACAGGGAAGATGGGTGTCACCCGCATCTGGACCCGTGCCCTCGCCTGGGAAGATGTAAGAGCGCTCTACCAGAACCCGTATGACATGATCGCCACACAATCCCGCTTCTATCGGAACCAACGCCCTCCCATTCCTCCTGCCCAGATGCAATGGGCCGTCCAGGCACCGAAAAGAGTCTATACCATACCTGCGGTGCCTGCCCAGATGGGCTGGGAGGCCAAGGACACGCGATACAGCGGGCGGTTGCTTGAGGGCGTCATACCGGCGCGGATGCAGTGGCGAGCGTCCCCCGTCGCACGGGTCCTTGTGGCCCAGCCGGCACAGATGAAATGGCGAGCCCCGCAACAAGAACTCCCTATTGGGTTTAACCTCCGCGATTGTGGCGAGTTCTACGAAAACGCGCTCCAGCAAGACACCATTAGCGGGGATTGGCTGATTCAAGCACCCGCGATTGGTCTCAAAGTCTCCTTCAATTACGAGGGCGGAGGTGGATGGGAACATCGCATTGTGGATATTTCCGACATTGAGATTAGTGCACCGCCCGGAGGCGGCATTACGTCTGCGGCCAATGTGACCGTATCGATTGCGGAGAACCAGACAGGGCAGAGCATTCTTCAGCTCTGGGAGGCCGCAAGTACGGTCGGAGCCGTGGAAGTCACGATTGATTTTCTCCTGCGTGGAGCAGGCAATGCCCTGCGTATCTATACCGGGCATATTGATTCGATTGTCACCAAGGATGCCATCTCGCAACTGCTCCTGGTGGATGACTCTATCCGTAAAAATCTCCTGCTTCCCAAGGACCTCGTGACAACTGCCGCGTTTCCCAATGCGGATCAAGGGGTGCTCACCAGGCCGGTTCCCCTGATCTACGGGCAGGGCAGTCTCATTGGGGCAGCACCCCTCCTGTATGTGGATGTCACAAACAATACCTATCTGGTAGCCAATCATCCTATGCTTCTAGGTGGGAAATTGGCGGTCTATGACCAGCCCACGCAGGCATTTTTAACCCTCGACAGCATTGTGGTCATCCCGAATAACGGGACGGCAACCATTGGGCTTGGCACGGTGGATACAGGGGTTGTCCGCGTGTGGCGCGATGATTCTCTGGGGCTCGGCGGGGGATTGGCCATTGATGGCAATAGTACCACACCAACGATTGTGGCTACGGCGCTTGCAGGGCCGCTTGGTAGTCTTGTGAGCCTGGGCGATGGGTGGGGCAGGGTCCGGTGGGGGTATACGGCTCCAGGCACCCCACTTGCCAATACGATAAAGATCGATATTACGAATCATCGGCGGAGACCAGGGAGTGATCCCACGACTACGGGGCAATTTGTCGTCCGCACGGTGGACGCCAATAATCCCCTCACGATAGAAAGCCGACGCTTCTTCCTCTCGCCCGCCTTTAATCATGTGACGTCTGCCCAGAACAACACCTTCATTGTGTCCAATATCAATGTAGGCATTAACGAAATCCTTGACGTCGCGTTCGTTGCCAGGTGCCAGGGGACTATCGGCAATGCCTCGCAGCTCTATGAGATTGGGGAAATCAGTATCACCCCGTTGGTGGCGTTCTCCGCGAATGTGAGTGGCAATCCCACCGCCATTGGGGTCCCGATCAACATCCAAGAACTCCGTTTTAATCGCCAGGTTCCCACGCTGAGTATCTTCCTGGCGTCTGGTATTACGAATCCCACACTGGTTATTGATAACAATAGTAATTCCATTGTCACTATTCCCACGACCACCCTGGACAGCAATCTGGATGGGATCGGGGAACTCATTGTCACAGCAGATGTGACCAGTGCCCAACGATCCAACAACACCGTATCCATTGACCTTGCTCGCCACCGTCGGGGCCTCTCCAGTACGCCCACGGTCACAGGGACTTTTGCAGTCCAGACCTACAATACGAATACCGGCGTGCTCATCCGGGATAATCTCTTTGTAACGCAAGCGTTTCGGCATCAACTGAACCCGATTAGCACTTCCTACGTGGCCACGGCGATCAACCTGGGCACCACGACGACCCTGGCGGTGCGCGTGGTCGCCAGGAATGAAGGCGGGGTCGGGAGCGCGGGGCAGGTGTACGAGGTAGGCGAGATTGGCATGGAAACCTTCTACCAGCCGCGTGGGGATAGTGGCGACGTCTATCTCTACGGGGCGGGGTATGAGGGGCGCACGGACCTCAACGGGGATGTTGTGACCTATATCGGGTCTACACCAGGGCGGCTCTATCAGACCCCGGATATGGTCATTGCGTCGATACTTATAGATGAGATTAGTAGCCCGATTGATCTCCCATCCTTTGCCACGGCGTATAACTATTTTAGTGTGCATATGCTCCGGTTTGATGGAGGCATTGGCGCAGGGTGGGCGGTAGAGCAAGGCAATGCCCGGGATATCCTGGATCAGATGGCCAGGCAGTCTGCCTCGATCCTGTTTCCTGCCTTTGACGATTCCTGGGGACTCCGGCCCTTCCGTGTGGATCAAATCATTCATCAGACGTTTGACGCCCATTCGATCTTAACGGAATACGGCGCGGAGTCCCGGCAGGCCGAGGAACGCAACAGTACGATGCAGCTCACGTTGGGCAACCTCCAGCACGTCCATAATCATCTTGAGGTGCGCTACAAGTACAATGTCGGCAGTCGGAAGTACGATAAGGTGTATAAAGTAACAAAGGATGGCAGTAATCTCCCAGACAACGAGCCCGAGAAAGCGGCAGTGGAAGCCACATGCCTCAGTAGTTGGGTGCGGTATGGGGACCTTGACCCGCTCATTATTGAGGCCAACTGGATTGCCGATGATACGACGGCGGTCCATCTCCTGGTGCATCTGGCCCTGTACTTCTCCCAGGAACGGATTACGGCCCAATTCGAAACGACCTTCAAAGCCGCCTGTCTCCAGGTGGGGGATTTTATCACCATTACGGATACCAGTTTGCCAAGCGGGGATAATGGTGGCACGTTTGAAGTCCATACGATCCGGTATATCCCCATGCGTGGACGTATCCAGTTGACCGCTTCGCGGGTCTCGCAGATTCCCGATGTGACGATTCCAGATCCCGCACCAGCCGCCGTGGGGTGTGCGCGGGCCGTGATCTCAGGACTCATCGCCTGTTGGGACTTTGACGAAGCCAGTGGCACCCGGACGGATCATATTACCGGGCTAACGTTGACAGAAGTCAACGGCCCTATCCTGGGCGTCCCAGGGAAAGTGGGGAATGCCATCCGGTTTGCCATGGCGAGCAACCAGTACCTGACGAATCCCCAGGCGCTTATCGGTGCCATGACTGGCGCGTTTACCATCGCCTGCTGGGTCCGCCGCCAGGGCGTCTCTGGGACATGGCAGACGATTGCGGCGAACGTGCACCCCACGTTAACCAACGTGAACCGAGAGTTTTTCCTAGGCCTGGACCCCGTCACGGCGAAGGTCCATATTGGGTGCGGCGTGTTCAATGTCGGCGGGGTCCTCACGTCCACGAATGCCCTCCCCTTCACAGGGGCCAGCACGGATTGGACGCTCATTCGCGTTTGGAGGACGTTCACCAGTACGCAGTCAGGGGTGCTCTCCTTACAAATCGATAATGGGACCGTCGAAACCGTCGCCTTTGGCCCGGCCCAGCCCCTGGCGTTTAATAACTTCACCATGGGAGCCTGTAACACTGGCGGCGGGGCCATCGGCTTCTTTGCGGATCTCGAAGTGGATCAATTTCAGGTGTATAACCGGGTCCTCAGCCAAACGGAACTCGACGCGATCTGGAATGGCGGCACTGGCTAACAGTAACTCGTACAATAATTCCCATGGTCGTAGAACTGCCGACAGTTGGGGGACTCGCAGTCGTCTTCAGCATCCTCGCACCCAAGAATGCTCAGCATCAGCAATAGCAACCCACATACAAGGACCCGTGCTCGCCTGGTCGATTTCTTCATCGATAATTCTCCTATCGTGCACTAATGGATGGCCCCCGGTACTGTGGTTGCAGAGGCCGGTCCATATACTCCTTGAAAAGCTCCGCAAACGCCTTGGCGTTACCGTAGGCCATCCCCACATAGATGGTGTCCACCACGTCCATACTCCCATCTTCTTTGGGATTGGTGCAATCAAAGGTCAAGATCACTTCGCCGGCATCATCGCCAGTGGCACTCCTGAGTAATGTTAGGCCGACTTGATTCGCGTGAAACGCTCGCGTCATAGCTCCTCCAGAGGTTAGGCTGTCACCGAGGGAAAGGTCTCGTGGGTTGCGCGGTCCCAGATGCCGCGAAGCGCAGGATCAATCGCCGCATAGGACTCCGCAATGCGACACCCGGTCGAAAGACGCACCACTCGCGCTAATTCCTCGCGGAGATGCCCGAATGCCAGATCTGGAGCGTGGAGTGGATAGTTCAGCCCTACCACACACGCAGGCACAGACAAAGGGGAACGTTGTGGTTCCATGATGGTCGCCTTTCAGGAAGCAGTCTCGCAACGAAATGTCACAGGTTAGATATCCAATATGTTACCACAGACCATAGCAGATACGCAAGGAATTTATGGGAAAAATCAACAGCGCCATTCTCAACATTTTCACCAAGGAAAGACGCCATGGAGAAAATTGCTCATAGACAAATCCTATAATGTGATAGGTATTCACAGTATAGTTCTAAATTCATAGTAAAATGTTTTTTTGCATCTATTAGTCCTCATAATATAGAGTGCGTCTATATGATGTAGCCTTGCAAGGATGAGCACTACGCCAATGCTAGTGGAAACTATAGTACGATTTGTCTTGACACGACCTAGAAAAAGGAAGATAATAATTCCGAGGCCGAGGGGGTTTCCCAACCCACGAGGCCCTACCTTAGCTCCGATCTCCCCTTCTTTCGGTGCGTCATAGGCTTCTTCGGTAACGCATCCCTGGCAGCGTCTAACCGTTCAACAAGGGTGCGTGCCTCGAACGATGCATCCATCCCAAGGTAGATGCGAATATCCGTTACGACCGTAAAGAAGTGTTTCCAGCAATCACGCCTATCCTGTGCCTGCCAGTCCTTTTGGTGACTACTGCGAATGCCGTCCAGGTGGTTGGTGGCCATCTTTGGGTCAACCTTGACGCCTTTCTTCGTAAATTCGGCAGTACGATGGCAGCTACCGCAGACGGGAATCAGGTGGTCAAAACAGCGCCCATCGAGATCTTCCAGGTTGTAACGGTCATGGTGGACGCTTGTTGAACGTCCACCACACCCACGGCATCGGGGCATTTCTGTTAAGACCTTGCGGCGAATGTCTCCCCAAAGAGTGGAGGAGAGATACGCCTTGTACGTCTTGAAACCAAGAAGCGCCAGGGCGCATTTACGCACAAAATAGGCATCCTTGGCCTGGTCGGTCATCTCGAATGGCTTCAGGATCTGCTTCGGTGTCGGCATCATCTTCCTTTCTATGCACCCGTTCCCATATTGTGTGGATGTGCGGGGAGAGAGAGGCGTGTGCATCAATAAGCACACACCCCGTCAGTGTGCGAATCGTATTGACTAGCTGTAAGTAGAACGTGCGTTCATCCTCATCTGGGAAGTCAATGGCAAGGTGGGCAGCATGTTCCTCTGGGGTCATCATAGGCATCTCCTTTGTAGTGACATAAAATTGTACCCACCTTGCCGACCAAGGGGTACGTCCTAATTCAAACTGCCGCGCTGCGACCGCAGCCATGCCTCCAGATCGCCCAAGTACGGATCTGCGGCATCCAGTTCAGCATCCAGCAACATCGCAGTCTCGTCCATCTCCTCCAGGCTACTGCCGACCGGATAGGCGTTCGAGAGTTGGTCTAAGGAGGAATGGGGGATCATCCCGTCAGTCAACATCATCGGCCTCCTCGCCCAGCATATCCCGCGCCTCCGTAAATGCTTCGTCCAACTCATCGGCCAACGGATCGCAGTTATGCGCACACAGGTACCTGCAAATTGCCTCCATGGTAGGCAGAAAGGCGTCCATCGCGTCGAGGAGCGCCTGGGGATTCGTGGGCTGGGCCATAGGGACCTCCGTTCGTGTTAGTAGGACTCACAGGTGGTCTGACACTCAATACTCCCGCATACGGTCTTACAGTACGTGCTCCCCTCCTTGGTATGTACGGAGCCGTAGTAGGTGTCTTGATAATACGCGGGGCTGCGTCGATACGCCATCCACTGGTCCCGCGCCCGGTAAAAGTCGTCATTACAGGCACTCAGGAGGGTGCAGAGCACCCCGAGCATTAGCAGTCTGGACATATTTCAGTCTCCTTTTCGCGATGGATACGCATAAAAACACTGAACCCATAGACGGTAATAGCGCTACAGAGCACCCAGCCTCCGATGATATACCAAACATAGCGACCTCTTTCTAGACCGGAACGGCAGGCTCAAAGCCAGCCTCCCGGACGGCATGTTGCCATTGGCGAAAGTACCGATTGACGACCTGGAGACTCGCCAGGCCATTTCCTTTCGCGTTAAAATCGTCTCTGGTAGGTATCCGATCATAGGTGGCTACAAAAATGCGTATGGATATGATCGCCTCCTCTGCCGTCATCCTGGGCCGCATGCATCCTCCTCTAGGCTCTGCGTTTTGCATGGCCAAAGTGATAATGATGGCACCAGTGACACCGATACACTGCAAAGGTGCCCTCAAAGGTGACGTTGCGGTGCCGCACCAGAAAGAGCGCATTCCTGGCGTCCTGAGCCGTGTCATACTGTTTCTTTGTGCCGCAGGCTCTCGCCCTGGCGTGCCGCTTACTAGCCATAGCCTCCTCCTAGCCAAGGAGATAAAAGATGAGGAGCCCTGCGACAAACGCGCCACAGAGGCGCACGATACTCCAACAATGCTTGCGCCACGCGGCCTGGTCGGCAGCGCGATTCGCCATTCCTTCAATGCCGTGAAAACGCCGCACATGGGCCGTGAAGGCGTTCATACTCCCAAACTCGACACGGCAGTACCGGCAATACGGGGGGAACGAGGAAGCCATACATCCTCCTAGTGATATCTCAGAAAGGGCAGACACGCGAGCGCAACCAGCCCAATGCTAACCAGGCCGCAGAGAAAGAGCACTAGCCACGCCACATCCACCAGGCGGTTCCGCCACTGGCACCAGCGGGGCACACACTGGCGGTAGTGGCGATCACGGTCCAATGGGGTGGTGAACATGGTGGTACAATAGGGACAGGGATAGGCCATTTCTTCAATCTGCATCGGGTTCTCCTTCAGCGGGGAGTTTCCAATTGACGACACGCCGGCGAATCGCCGCAACGGCAGTAAGCCAGGCGTGCCGGAACGCAGGATCACAGTCGTCAAAATTCGCAGGATAGGTGGTGATAAACCGGGATGCGTGTGGGTCCTGACTTAATGCTTTTCTCCAGGCGGCATAGCCCATATCGGCTAACCATTGATTCGTATAGTTAGTGGCCATCGGTTTACTCCTTTTGTTGAAGCGATGCACGGACACCCCTTGCCGTGCTTCCGGTTCGGGACAAGCCCTCACACTACAGCCCAGCTTGATTGTCTACGGATACAAACCGTACTACGCCAAGTCGTTGCGCTATCCTCCCGAGATTAAATCGCTGTTTGTGTCTATCCCAAAATCCACGACAACAGACATCTTTACTATGATGGCAGATACGATATGATTTAAACTCTCCTTCCATAAATGGATCATGTATTTCTTCTTCAAGTTTCTTGATATTCAGTAGACTATCTTTCCTATAAATACAGGTTGTGCACGGCTTCTGCTGCACCAAGAACTCTCCAAATCCCATCGCTTACCTCCCATCATCCTTCCAAGGGTGAAGCCAGACTTCCAGACACCCAAACGGCGGTCGAGGATGCCGCTTGAGTCCGTGGATATCCTTCACCAGTTTGTCATTCAGATAGACGCCCGCGTGTTGCAGCGCATCCATGGGCGCTTTTTCAAACGCATCCGCATCGGGGTTATGCCGATTAGACGGCGGGTGCAGGATCATCGTCACATCGAGGAAGGTATTGAACGGCCGGCGCACATGCCTGGGCCACTCGGCCTGGACAATCTGCGCCACAAGCTGTCGGTAGCGCCGGCCCTCTTGACTGAGCAGTACCCGGTGGCCCACATGCCGGTAGTACACGTTATTGAGTGGGGGATAGGGAAGGACCAGGACCACTGGCTCCTCACAGGGGAAGCCTGGGTGTACCGTGGCGACCATCCGTGGCGTCTTGGCTGTCCCTATGGCCCTGCGCACATCGGCGTCAGTCCAGCGCGGCATGGGAGGCTCCTTCGAGGGCAAGGACGGTGTCGCAGCAGGGGAGGATGTGCGGAATCGTTGGGACCGGATGCCAGGTGCCACAATGGGCGACATGGTTGACACTGACGTGGGCCACTTGCGGACTAGGCACACAGAAGGCACGCCTGCGGAGACCTCCACGCTGCCGAAAAACCGGGCTCTGTGGGTTCAGGCAGTGCACGCACAGGGATTTGTGATAGGGAATGACGGCGTGACAGGTGTAACAGGCATTCGCGCCAGTTAACACGATGGCAAGCGGAACGCCTTTGTTCAGACGGGTGCGCAGGGTCGTACAACGAATCCCCAGGCGCTTGCCCCAGCCGTATAAGGTATGGGTTTCATCGCCATGGGTATACAGTGGTGTGGTGGTACGGTGCGCCATGCGTATGCCTCCTCTAGAGCATGAGCCCAATGCGTTGCTGGGCAATTTTTGTAATCCAGGCCTTCCGCTTTGGGCTAAAGACCGCAGGGGGGTTGGCTAGGAGCCCTTCAATAAAGTCAATTTCGGCACGGTTGAGGTTCGAGGCGAGCTGGTCAATCATTCGCAGGGCCTCCATCCACCGTTCGGTATCCTCCGCATCCTCGCTATGGAGCGAGGACGTATCCCCGCTATCCAAAAGCTGGAGTGCGGTGGCAATGGCGGTTGCCTGAAGGGCTCTCGGGGTATCATCGACGTCATCATACGCCTGGGCTTGGCGGAGCCAGGCGAGTGCCGAGCGACCATCACAAAGCCAGTGTGGATTCTTGTTACTGGCTTCCCCAGGGCGTAACACCTGGTGGCCATGGAGGGGGTTAGGAAGGGCGTCCATGCTCGTGCTCCTCTGGGCAACTGACAATCGCCCGTTCGCAGTGAATCATCGCTAAGGCTTTCGGGGACAGGCGGTTGATCCCCGTCAGCATCGTGTTGAGATAGCCAACGTCCATTTTATACAAGCGGGCAAAGGCCCGTTGAGAAGGAAAGGTCGCCACCAGGGTGCGGAACTGCGCCAGGGCTTCCTCTTCAGTCAGGATCGTTACTGTCACCATCGTCTCCTGTCTCATAGGCGTGCCCCTTACCCGGAGGGAGGGGTGGTGGCACATCATCAAGATCCTCAAGGGGCTGGAGGGTTGCCCCGAATATCCCCTTTACCCTATGGATCATCTGGAGTTTTGCGGGGGTGACTCCATCTGGAATCATCTGCATGGCCTGGAAGATGCGAATTTCCTCTGGGTTATAGGTGGCCTGCATGGTGGTAGCGTCCCAGGCATGCTGCGCGGCATGGGTTGTGGGAAACACCGTTAGCACATCGTCAATCAATGCGCTGTGCATCTGGAAAAATGCAGCGGTCTCCTTGGGTATCGGGATTGGTTGAGCCTCTTTTGCAGCCTTGAACGCGGCCACCCAGGCTTGGCAGAGCGTTCTGGCAAGCGTGCGGGCGGTGGTCTCGGTGGTCGTGTCGGTCATGTCCCACCATGCCTTGAGTGCGGTCTGGAGGGGCAGGTGTCGCTCCACGAGGGCAGACACCTGCCCCTCGGTGAAATGGTGTTCCCGTTGCTTCTTGAGCAGCCAGGCGTGGTATTCCTGGACAATCGCACTGAGGTTGGTCATTGCGGTAGCTCCATATCCCAGCGATGGCCACAGTTGACACACTCCATGGTGATCAGGTCCCCACAGGGGTAGTTGTCGCGCTGCGTGCCCACCTCGCGGGTTGTGTCGTGTTCGACCGGCGTGCCATACTCAGGACGCCATGGGGTCCCAGCGGTGCATTGGTAGTACGTGCGCTCGCTCATGCGTTCTCCACATGATAGAAGTTTAGAATCGCCGCATCATGGACGTTGCAGGCATGGTAGTATTCCAGGCGCGTACTGAAGCCTGCGGCGGTGAGAAGATCCGTGGTAGCGCGGTCGGTAATCTGCCAGTCCTCTTGACTGTGTGGCAGGACCGTGGGCGCGATCTGGCTGTGGACCACATCAAACCTGGCACCCCGGAGTTCGGCCAGGATGCGTACCGGCGACGGCTGCTGCATGGTTGGGCCAAAGCGATGATCAGTCTTAAAATAGATGGCCTGGACACGGATGGTGTTCAATTCCTTAGTCGTGAGTGGCATCTCTCGACTTTCCATGGGCGCGAAAGCCGCGCCGAAAGAGGTTATCCTTGCGCCAGTAGGCACTTTGCCGTGGCGACCGGGATGGAGGGGAACATGCAAGCGTGGGGTCGGTCTTCGCTTCCTGTGCCAAGACCATATGGAACCCTGGACAATATTTGTACATAGTGGCCGAGCTGGGGAGTCCATCCACCCGGTTCGCGTAATCGGTATGGGTTGGGAGACGTCCGTGCTTGCGAATGAAGGCGCGGGCAATCTCTAAGACACGCTCGCGGGTATACAGGGGGTGTGGCATAGGTTCCTCCTGGGGGAGGGAGATCCCGCCCCCTTTATAGAGTTCAAAAAGGTATATCTTCTTCTTCGTCGTTGGTCTGGGCCGGGACAAGAGTGGCCAGGACAGGATTGATCAACTTATCCACTCGTTGAGACTTTTGCTTATTCTTGTTCAGGTATTCACGCCAGACCATACGCCACCCATTGATGTCTGGCGCATACTCCATAGTGATCGCATTGGGGTCCAGTCCTGCGTCGAGAATCGCATCTTCCCAGATAGGAATCCCGCGCTGCTGGTACTCCTCGGGGAGATCAGGGCTCAGGACGCTTACAAAGATCATGCCATCGCTCTTCCGTTGGTACACCCGGAAGCGGCTCGCGGTGGCCTCGTAACCATATAAGTTCTCAATCTCCCCAGACGCCTGTGGTGGGCGTGCGGCCTGGGATGCCTTGGGCGTGACGGGTGGAGCCTTGGGCGCTGGTGCTGGGCGCTGCGTTGGTGTTGTGGGTGCGTCCTTCGCGTTCAACTCCTCTTTCATATCCTCTAGATCTTGCGTAAACATGCCGCTGAGTGCGCCATAGCGCAGCGTGGCATCGATCATCGAGCTTTTGAGACCCATTTTAATGGTGCTATTCGGTTGCCGATCCTGGCTGGCCTTGCGTGCGCCTTTCCCTTCTGCGACCACTTCTCCATCGGCATTGACCAACGTACAGGTATAGCAGACCAGTCCGACTTCTTTGCCAAACATCTCCCAGGTGTTGTGGTCGACCGTAAAGACCGGGCGCAGGCCGAAGAGTTTCAGAAACTTCTCGCTGCCTGCCTTAGAGAGAGACGGCGTGGTTTCCCTGCCACCTATTACCATCGTATAATAATCGGTGCCTTCAACAAGGTGCTCCTTGACAAAGGCTTCCAGGAACGCCCGGTCGGTGGCCCAGGCGTCAATCGTGCTGCTGAGAGGGGTCGGCATAGGATCAGTCTCCAGGTGTTGATGTATCATGATTGCCAGGGCATGCGGACACACGCCGGTTTCTGTGGGACAGGTCGAGCAATGATAGAGGGCATCGACCGTCACAGCAGGGTCACAATGGAGTATCCAGGTGTCCGTATCCGTGGAGGTGGTGGGATATTGGAGGTAGTTCAGTGCCACAGACATATCATCGTTATGGGTCTGTGTGGTCTGCTGAATCTTTGTATAGACATCATAGAATGTCATGAATAGGCTCCCATGTTTTTGAGCTGTACGAAGAGGGATCGTCCATCAGACGTGAGGCCGTACATGTCACCTTTCGTGCTTCCCTGGTTATCCTCCCAGAAAACTAGAATACCTATGGCGTACATGTGCGAGAGATATTGTTTGAGATGTATCTGCGCACGATCCATGCCTTCCAAGGCAAAATACTCACCGTAGCCGGTACGAATCGCAAGCTGCCTGGCCGAGCATGGCTCATGCGCCAACGTGCAAAGGATACGGCGTAGCCATTTGCCAGGGGTGAGGAGAAATTGAGACTTTGCCATCAGGAAGGCTCCTTTAGATGTAAGGTGTCGATGATCGCCTGACGCATCCACTGTGGCCATTGCCCATCACACTTGAGCCAAAGCTTGGTATGCCCGTTCCAGGGGGGGGGGATTGCTCTTCAAGCAGGGCTGCCTGGGGCGCCAGGCCCTCGGTATTGCGGGGGTTAGTCGTCATATGCGATCTCCTCTTCGTCGTGGTCTGGCGAGTGAGGGATCTAGGCATGGTATTCCGCCTCAATCCTCGTGAGGTAAAAATGGATTCCACCGCTGCACTCGTCCCAGCGATTGGGGTCCCATGCCTGGCAGGTGACTCGCTCCCCGGCCCGATAGCAGGTCACAGCATCATGGAGGGACACCCCTTCATCCCCGCCAATTACCTCAAGGACATCGACATAGGCGGCGCGACATTTCCGGCCAGTGGCGTTAGATCGGGCCGCATCCGCAGGGATACGCAGGTGAACGAGTACGCC